>JAALOO010000051.1_pt1 | contig 91075 bp, 64 predicted proteins | sample 7257641 | NCBI WGS metagenome assembly JAALOO01 (sample SAMN14085613, study PRJNA598686) | mite metagenome | biome: ENVO:01001000; feature: ENVO:01001002; material: ENVO:01001226; isolation source: single female mite from University of Michigan culture on fish food culture... ...
CAAGTGTGCTTGACCATCTACTAAAGGAGCAAGGAGGCTCAATCTTCAGATCAGCTGGACAAGTTGACGACGCTGGTGCCCGCTGGTCTAACCTCACATATGTTGAGATAAAAAGTAGTTTAAAAGATTTTTACACGAGTAAGTCTCATATATAATTGTTTTTTATTACAAAAAATCAAAGTTGAAAAGTTCAAAATTATTAAAAACCAACTTTTCATTTCAAAAAATCTATTTGAGATTTATAATCAACAAAAAATTACCTTTCCAACCATGTATGACAAATCAAAGATTTTGATTGCTTGATTTAAATCCAAAAATAATTTATTTTGCTTATTGCTCTATTGTTTTTTACAAACCCACATAGTGTATTTATAATGAATTTAAAACTAAATATTTTATTAAAGACTGAAAACAAAATAACACGTTTTGTTAAAAATTAACAGTTTTTAATCAAATGCTTAATACAAAAAATAAATACAAGTGAAATGTGATTGCACTTAGTTTAACCATTAACAATCAATAAAAGAGAAATATTATTTCTAGTGTGATAGGAATAAAAAGTACACAGTAAGTAGTGCATTGAGGCAATGGGCAATCTGTAGTGAAGAGCGGTGCACTGGAGCAGCCGTTTCGGTGACAGTTGGTCACGCTCTTGTAAACGATACAAGTGTTGCTAACAAGTTGAATGACCAGTTGGCGGACACTGCCGAAGAATGCGGAAGGGGTCCTCTCAATGATCGCTTGTCGCACTGAAATCTGTGCATCAGAGAAACAGTGATTAGATCTGCTACTGATCTGCAGTAGTCTGACCAGTGCTAACTTGCTTCCCCCTAAGGTGAGTATCTGCAGCGACTTGGAAAAGTGCAGCATTAGTGGAATAATCTCTTTCTCCTTGCACCCTTGTGCTCAGACAAAACTAGTGGAGAAATAGAGTGACCAGCTAATGTCCAATCCAGCCAAGTTATCGTCTAATAACACTTTGTAGATAATTCCAATGTGTTTGCTAAAATTGAGAGCTTTTTGTGCACAAAGTTGCCATGCTAATCTGATTGATTGAAAAGCATAAGTTATTTTAAAAGCAATTCAGAACGTTGTGACATCCATTTCGAAATTGTTTCTGTTTGATCCATATTTGTTTTTGTCACCAGTTTTGACAACCGATATTACGACCGATATTAGTTTTTTGCCTGAGCATTTCATCATTTGTTAGCTTACGCTGGTCGAGGTCAATGTTTTTGTTACATTTTAGCAAATATCGCAACCTAGTGGAGAGTTTGCCTTATCGGCAAACATCCTAGGCCAATTCAACTACTGAGATGCAGTTGGGTAGCTGCCTACAGTTGTCTATTTTTAGTGACCACTGCATCTCATGGCCATAGGCATCGGTGATCAAAACTTGCATTCATTTGCTTACATTCACTAGCCAAAGTGGCAGTGGTTATTTCTGATTTCCATTTCTCAACTAACAAATTGCTCACATAGTTAGACATGCTTTCAGTGATGCAAGCTAGAAAAATGTGTGTCAGCGGAAGATGTACTGTAAAATTAATTTCCAATTCTGAGCTGATGTCGATATGCCTGCCAGGTAATTGCTTAATTAAGCGACTGTTGCCCTCAGTAGAAGGCAGTGCTTCTCTTTTTCCTTTTCCAACTCGCTCACAGACCTGATGCTCCGACCGTTGCACCGTTGTTCGTTGCGCGATGTAAACCAGGTCAATATTTGGCAGCGAAAGGTCGCATTTAAATTAGCACAGCACCGGCAAAAACCAAGCGCACCCTGAACATTAATCGTGCCCAGAGTCGACCACTGACCGGCACGGTGGCCGATGGAGCTGTCAGATGGACGGAGCATCCTTTGCCAACTGCACTCAGTCCGGTTTGTCGATGCCTTGCTGACGAGAGCAGCAAGACAGTAGAGGATCACAAAGGCTGCTTCCACTGATGCTAAAACTGACCAAGGGCCAACTGTCACTTGGCCTTTTCTCATTCACCTTGGTGGGAGCACCTCATTTGATGGCTGCCTCAACAGCATCAACAGGTAAAGTAGGCAAGATGTTGCAGCAAATGTACGCCCAATTAAAAGTCTGTTTTTGCTAAATGAAAAGCATTTTCAAGCTTTGTGAGAATCTGCGCAAGTAAATTACAAACAAATTGGTTGCTTGCGTTTATAATCCAAATAGATTCAATTATCCTTGGACAATGCTTTGCCATTTTATCGAGTTTTCCACTAGTAATCTTTGTGCGCATCATTTCTATTGTCAACACGCAAACATTCTGCTTGTGTCGATGCTCCAACAACAAAGGGGACATTGCTCTGTCTTGAAACCATTTTGACAAATGATTAAAATATCACAAAGCATACATGATAATGAATGAAAAGACATGTCATCATGATGGATGCAGGCGTAACCAAGTAAACTCGGTGTTTGTTTTACAACTTGCTTGTGACAAGATGCAAAATGCTTTTGAAAGGTTCTCACTTTTTCAGAGAGCGAGAATCGTCTGTGGCCTAAAAGTGAGAGAATTCACTTTGTCAGAAAGTTGATCATCAGCTGATGGTGATGCAGATACAGTGTGCAGAAATGTGCAGTTGCTGCCTGGGGAAAAAGCGACTTCCCGGTGGAGCAGTAGTAGTGACCGGTCTGATTGATGACGGGCAAGTTCGATCTGAGAAAGCTACTCTGCCAAGGCTCTGTCGATTGGAGGTTAGGTGGTCAGTCTACTTGGCTACTCGACTAAAAATAGCCATCAGATAGAGCAACAACTCTGTATTCTCACCGTCTGTCTTACCGTGGACCGTGGCATAGACACTGACCGGATAGTTCAGTTCAGTTTAGTTCAGGCAGTGCTACTGCATCACCTTCTGCTGGACATCACCACCGCGCAGAACACGTTTGAAGGCTGCTCTGTGAGTGGTCGGTTAGAAGGGCAGGTAACGGTACCTTTTCGATGTCATTCCCGCCCTCTTGGCTCGGACGAGGTGAAGGCTGCTCAGGCTGCTGGTCAGCAGAGAGCCGACGGGAACAGATTCGTTTTAGTTTTGCCGTGTGTGCCAAAGTCGCAGGTGAACGAAGAGAAAGGACGCCAAAGTATTTATTGCCATACAACCCGACTTACAGTGCGTATCACCAGTCATTAAAATTAATAGTCCCCCAGAGTTCGGATGTGCTAACATAGTTTTTTTCTCGCAAGGATTCGTCAACAATTGATTCCTCAGTCTGAGCCTCTGCACTTGTTCGCCCCCTTCAGTCGTCCTCCTCCCCAGAACGACGTCCACCACCGCCACCACCACCACCTTCACTCAACCATGATATTCCACAAGTCAATTCTGCTGGCCGTCGTCGTCAGTGCAGTGGCCGTGAGCGCCATCAACAAAAAGTCAGATGAAAATGGCTCCCAGACCGGCAACCAACCCGTTTACTCTGGCCCCGGTGGGAACGGAGCCTACTCAGTGCCAAACCAATACAACCCTGGCAATGGACAGGAGCACGGTGGCCAGGGCAACCTTCAACAGGGATCTCCGCAGTCTAATCTTTACTACTACTACTACCCCGTGCAAGACAAGCAAAAGGAGGCGCAGTACCACAATGGCAACCAGCAGATGAACCACCCTGCTGCACCTTCTTCGCACGACGCCACCGAACACGGACCCATGGAGGCGGCTGCTTCGGGCTCGGAAATGAGCTACAGCTCCTCTGACCTTGCCCAGGACTACAGTAACGCACAGAACCAGGGTTTTGACCCGCAGGCTCTGAGCAACCTGGCTTCACAGCTGCAGATGAACTTCAATGGAGCGCAAAACTATGACGCCAACAATGCCGCCCTGTCCGGCTTTGGTCAAGCCGAGTCCTCCAACCATATGCCTCAAGTGCACCCCAACTTTAACGGTCCAATGGGCGGTCCTCAGGGACCAATGGGATTTGCTCCTCAAGGTCCCTACCCTGGTCAGCAGTACTTTCAACCCAACAACCAAGTGCAGTCTCAGACTTCGGAGATCACCTCGAGCATCACCTCAGGCCTGAAAAAGTACGGTTTGACCTCCATTCTTATGCCCGTGTTGGCATTGGCCGGTCTCAGTCTGCTTCTGCCTACAGTGACCAGCCTAGGCACTACCACCACAAAGACAAAGAGATCGATCGAGGAAAACACTCCCATCTCTGCGTACATTGAAAAGGTGGACAACTACTACAAAATGTACAACAAAGCCATGGAAAAGGAGGAATGCATGAACCGGATGATCTGCGAACTAGGGTAAGTCTTTTGATCGTCACGAGTGTAATAAAAGGCACACAGGACTTGGTATTATGCTTTAGGCGTTTCAGCTTTTGAGGCTACAAGTTGACCATGGCATTAAGCAGGCCGTTTTTGCGGATTAAGAGATATCTCACCCTGGCAGCTTTTCAATTAGCCATCCCTCGTTACCGCTCGTAATCAGTAATGCAGCCGCTATTCTCTTGTGAACCGTTGTTCACCCTTGGGCGCTTGTTTCAAACAGGATTTTTTGCTAGTCGTTTGCTAGTGTAATCAGCAGTACTCGCTAAACTGCTCTAAAAATTAGCAGTAACGGTTTCCCACAAGATTCCAAGTGTAGATTAGAAACCACCCTGTATGCCAATGACCTTTCAGCTAAGCACACTGGACTTTAACTCATTTCTTTTTGCAGTGATGCCGTCAGTGGAGTTCGTGGTCGAAGTGCACTTTTGATGTAAGTAAAACAGTCTAAAATAAACTCCCTAATTCTAATGTTCATTTGTTTAGGGTTGTCGAGAATCTGGCTCCTCAGTGGATGGAGAAAAAGATGGCAGTCTTCAAGAACGGCGCTCTCGGTAAAGAGTCTGCAAAGTGCAAAAAGTATGCATGCTAGAGAGCAACAACAACGTAGAGAAATGTTCACCCAAGAGCCTGTCCTTTGGTCTCAAGAAGGCCCCACCAGCTAGACCCAAACCGCAGCTGAGCCAGTCCCTCCTGAGCCACTACTACCCATCTTTTCTTACTATTTATTTTTCTATTTATTCACAACACTTTAATACACACACAATACCATACACACTTTCACACACCTCTGACCGCCAACACAGCAATAAATTATTATCGCCACCGCAAGTCCGCACCTTGTCTTTGGTGACCAGTGATGGGGCGTGCAAATGTTTTATTGGTACCCATCTCCTCAGTCGATAGGTTGCCCAATGGTTCATTTTGTGACCACTGCACAACACTGTGGCATCAATCGCCTCGCCACTTGAGTCAATTCCTTTGCTTGTACAGCTCTGCGGTCTCTTTCCAAGGAGGTAACCCCTGTAACCATAATCATTTCAATAAAAAAATCCATTTTATGTGTGTGACTTGAGGCTGCACAAATACAAATCAATTTTTCTTTGGACTATTTGAATTTAAAAAATCTATAAACAAGAGTATGGCGATTAGTGTCTGGCAACTTAGAGACGACGACACTAGTGCTTCACTTTAACTGTATCCTCGTACAGATCGTTTTCCTCCCCTTTACCTTCCTTTTCCTCAGTTGGGGCTGAAAAGGTGTCCTCAATCATCTCCATTGAGCTGAGGTGTTCATCAGAAATGTTGATAGTTTCGCCCATCTTTTCCATCTCACCATTGGAATCATCACCGTTTGAGCTCTGGAGGATAGGCGACTCGGAATCAATGGACTTGATATCCATGTCATTGTCGTGGTCAATGATCGAGGTGTCCATGGGCTTTGCCTCCTCCTCCTCCTCCTCTGGCTTCATCTCCGCAACAGCCTCTGGTTCATCGTTCCAGACAAGTACCAGAGCGTTCACTTTGTCATTATTCTCACGATTGTGCTGCTTATGGGCACCGTCGCAATATGGAAACGTTGCCGAACGCCAGCATCGGCAGTAGGATATTCTTTTCTTTGGCCTTGACTCTGTGTAAAAAGTACATGTAAAACAATCAGTATAGACATTTTATAAACAAGCTAATTTGGCTAAAGCACAGCTTCAAGTACACACAAAGCAAAAACATGAAGCAACAGACTAGAGTGACTGCATCGCTTTGTAAAAATAATCATTTTTCAAAACTGTAGGCAGCATTTCCCATCGCAAAAGTAGCTCATCGAGCATCTCTTCGCCTGACATTCTTCGTTGTTGAGGTGAAAACTTTTCACGCACTTTCGGCATTTCATCAGTGCAGAAAAAGTCAAACGCAATGTCATCGAGATTATTTTCATCACCGCTAAAAGGTTTAAAACTGTCATTATCTTTGAAGGAATCACTTTCAACAAGCGAATCGTCGTGTTGGATCGTTTCAAAAGTTGACGGCAGTGCCAAATTCTCATCAACAGTATTTGACTCTAAAACTGGTTTTTCTTCTTCTCGCAATGGTTCATTCAATGTTAATGATAGTTTTGATGCTTCATTTTGAGTTTTTGGAATATTTTCATTTGCATCCTCTATCAAAGAAACCGTGGTCGTTGATTGAACTGACAACTCTTTTAGCTCATTCGGTTCAGAAATGCTTTGATCATCTGCAATGTTTTCTGGTAAAACGTCAACGACATCAAGCTGCTCATGAGTATCATTTTCTTGCCAACAATCAACAATGTTTGTTGCAGAGAGTTCTGGCGATTCCTTTTGAGATTCGATCCGTTTTTTATACTCTTGAATCTCAAGTTTGTAGCGATTTTTATCGTCTTTTGAAAGTTTATGATAATATGCCTTTTCTTCAGGAGGCAACTCTTTCCACTTGCGAGCACAATCTTTGGCAAACTTGACGGAACTTTGATCCTTGCCAACCTGGTCCAGCTTTTGATTGATGTTTTCACTCAAGAAAAAGGCAAACGCAGTTCTTCTACATTGAGGAAACTGGATCACAGAACCATTTGCGTCCTCTTTACTGCAACAGTCGTCACTCTTTTGATCAGAGCAACAAGTCATAATTGCATCGTCTTTAGCTTCAATTTGGCAATCTTTAAAAATATCGACATGAAATGATAAGTAACTTGAAAAACTCGGTATTGTCTACTAAAGCGATGGGGTTTACAATTAAACGAAGCAGTGCAATCAAGTCAGAGCAAGGCAAAGCAAACATCTATCGACTTTGTACTTACTTCGATCAATTGTATCAATGTTGACCTCGTGTTTTGCTGGAAAATTGTCTTGATCAATGTTCATTGGTCTCTTTTTACCATCTTCCTGTATGCGTTTCAGTTTCCAAGTGATGTATGCGGCATAACTTTAAAATGGACCAACTTTAGTATTTTTTATTGGCAAAATAAAAAGGAGAACAATGCATTTACCCGAGTGCCAGTGATGAGCATATCCACGGTAAAAAAGGCCGGTAGTTGAGCAAAAATTGAAAAGAGCCCATTGCAAAGCAGCAGATAAAGCAATGCCAAAATTTGAGAATTGGGTAAAAGTAACACAGACTAGGTTTTGCTAGAGCCGACACGCCGATCGGCTATTGGTTTTGAGGTTATGAGGAAGAGGCCGAGTCGTTTGAATGTAGCGAAGAAATGCTGTTGACTACGTGAGTGAGTGAATGCAGAGAAAGAGGTAAGAAGCCGTCGTCAGTGGCAATGAAGCTGTTGATAAAGGTGATAGATAATCAAGTGAACATTACACTTGTGGTACGTACCGAGGACGACACCGAGTGCTCATGTGCCTGTCTGTACTATCTTGCAGACAGTGAACTTGCAAACTAGATCGCCCATTCGCAACTTCTTGAAGGTGACAACCAGTTATGGAAGTCAATTTGAAGGTTGCTTAGACTATGGTTCTGAAAAAGCCCAGTAAAAGACCCTAGATCGCGTTGAAAAGTCCAGGCTTTAGATTTTCCAATTCAAACAAATTATTTTTTTTCCAAAAAAAACATTGCAATTGTCCTTTCTCGAAAACTTTTTCAACAAGTAACCGAAAATGTTCCTTCCGAAAAGATTTCTAAAGCGGGAACTTTTAAAATGTGCATTTTTATTTCTAAAAAAGATTTCTCTGAATCCCAAATGACTCTAGAAACTTTAATTATTTTTAAAATGTTGATTAAATTTAAACTGATCAGATAAACTAGGGTATTTAATATATCAGTATATTTAATTTCTACGTTAATAAATGTAAAAACAATATTGGACTGTTTCTCAAAAATTTTTTGGTTTGAAAAAATGTGGGTTTGACTGTAAAACTAAAAAATGTGTTTCAAAATTTTGATAAAACAATCAAAAGTAGTTTGTTTGACTAAGAATCGGATTCTGCCTTATACTCATTCTGACGCAAAGTTTGCTTTAGCATCACAAGGTGGCAACCCATTTCTTATAACATTAAACTTTTTGTCGCCCACTTTTAGCGGATCGATGCTACGCCCGTTTTGTCAATTAAAGTTGTTTTTAGTAGACTTGGGCGTAGTTAGGTTTACTCTAAACAAAAAAGAATGATTTATGGCATTTAAATAAAAGTAAGCCGTCTTTTAACAAAAACAAAATGATTGTCGCTAAATAGCAGAACGCAGCATTCAATTAAAATTAGTTCAACAAAACTATGCACTCTTTCTCAATGCTTTCTGGCGACCCTTCAGTAATTGCTTTTGGCGTGTAATCATTGCCATTGAACGCAGTTTATAAAGACAAAGTGTACCAGTTTTGCTGCTTTAGCAAAGAAAGGGAATGAAAAGATTGTTTTTGCGCAAATATTGGCAAAAATGTCACCTTTGTATAGTGAATAGATGACGATGACAGGCTATTTGTCAGCAATGTTCTTTCACAGAGAGCGAATCTTTCACCACTGGTGGCCACTGGTGCCCAGTGGAGTTGCCGTACGTTCAATCGATCACGGGGCCACCACACGGCCAGTCATCCGGCAATGGGTGGCTCAGCGGAAGGAGCGACAGTGCAAGTGCCAGTCAGTACAAGTATGTGCAGTGGAAACTTTATTATACCGAGAGTTGGAACAATCAAATAATTAGCATGGGCAAAGTGTTTGGCGGTGTGGAGTAAATGAAAAAAAACAGCAGCAGCAACAGCAACAGCATCGATCGAGCTGACACAAAATCGCAACCATAGTGAAAACTGTAAAGACGGCAATTCAACTCGACTTGATCCCACTAACCCTGCTGTCGCTTTTACTGCCTAATGCAATTTGCATTTGGCCAACCTCAAGCTTCAGCGGCAAATCGTAGTGAGCAGTAGTAGTAGTAGGCTGCCAATTAAATGGAAGCCAATTAATGGGCGCAATTGTGTGCCACGGCTGGTGCAAACTGACTGACTGTTTGTCAGTCCGCTTGCCTATAGTTGACTGCCGCTCGCTGAAAGAAAGACGCGCCTTTTGCTGAAAATGTCTGCACAGTCCACCATGAGCCGCCGTTTGATTGTGTCAACTGCTTATTGTGCCGCATTACAACGCAATTACAGAGAATGGCATCGCTGTCTGGGAAGGGGAAAGGAAGCAGAAAAAGAAGGAAAAGACTCGACTTCGATTCGTCCGCCTAGCAATGAAATATTTATAATTGGGACTGGTGCTCAGTGTCCGGTGACCAGATGTGCGACAGTGGGAGAAAGAAAGAGAAAGTGGAGACAGATCAGCGTAGAGACAAAGCAGGGACAAGAATGGAGAAGAAAGAAAGGGAAAAGAGGAGAAATAAAGACTGTCAGTTATGTGTGTTGTGTCAGTGTCGATTAGAGTGCGTAACGGTCGCCTCGCAAGAAGTGTCGCTCATTGGTCTCCACAGTGCAGATTGTGGTGGGCGACGAGGAAGAGTGCGTCGGGTGAATGGCAGCTGCGGCAAGGGCTGCTGACTGCAACGAAGCGGTGGCGGCGGCGGCGGCAGCTGCTGCAGCAGCAGTCTCGTCCTGCACTGAATCAGTGCTGATGGCGGCGAGGTCAGAGTGATGATAGTGGTAAGGCAATGCAGACTGCAGCCAGTTGCTCGGGATAAGCTCGTCCTTTTCCGAAGTGTTGGTACTTCCGTAGTCGTACCAGTCTTCCGATGAGTGATGGTAACAGTTGACACTGGCATTCTGTACACTGCACGTGCGACGGACTGCCTGCTCTTGACAGGTCTGCAGGACGACCAGCGCCGAGAGTAGTGAACTGGAGGCGAACATGACTAGAGCGCCCCAGTTTCCAATGTGATGACCCTGATGGGTGCTCAGCATGCACAGGCAGGCTAGGCAAAAGTCAATTGCACCAAAAAGTGCTAAAACAGCAGTTTTGTACTTGACCAAGGATACCAGCGCCACCAGGCCGACAGCGTAGTTGAGTCCAATAAGGAGGAGAATGAGAATGATGCCTGCAAAATGGAAAAACCATCATTAGCCTCAGTTGGCACCGCAAATCAGCACTAATCGATCCATTATACACACACATGCACATGAACTCCCTTCCACCACAATGCCATATGGTAATTATATTCAAATTACTTTCACAATTCAAAAAGTTTTCCCTTTCGTTGTACTACCAAACAGCTCCTGTTTTTGCTCTCAATCTGAATCCGTTTAAATAAAAGTAGAGAAAGCAAATTAATTTACTGCTGAAAACAGTGCAGCGCAGTTTGGCAGCTTTTCACCGTCAGTTGACTCCTTTTTTCTTGTCGATGAAACACTGAGATTGTTCTCTAGGCTGATTGTACTCCAATGAACAACTGTAAAGTGTGCAAAAACCACTCCAAGTGTGAAATTGAACTTGCAATTCGGTACTTCAACAGAGGCACTGACAGCGAAAACAAACGACTACAAAGTCGACGGTCGATCGGAAAGCCCTCTTTTAGACTGTTTATTTACTTTTAATTAAAAATAATTAATTTTTAGACTACTTGCAAGCGGCAAAAACAAGACAGAAGATGGACGAGTGCTGTAATGCGCCAGAGCAGATTATCGACTTGAGTGCAGTCTTAATTGATAAATAGTCTCGTCGGAGCAATGCCGTGAGTAGCTGTCTCACAGTGTGAATGTATTGCTTCGGTATGTCGAACGCCACAAAAGCGTGGCCTGAAATATCGATGGACGGCAGCGACAGTAGTGATCTGCCTCCATCCATTGACATGATTGATTACCTCAGAAGCAGCCACAGTGTGTACATGTGCATTCGCTTGCTAGGCCACCAAATTGCTAAATTTGGTAAATTTAAAATTGCCTCATTCGAAGGGATCAGCGGACAGAAGAGGAATGCGAATAAGTGATCAAATCCGTGGATGCTTCTCTGTCAGCCTCCACAGTGCTATTATGTCGTTATTGCCCGTCTTTCTTGTGTATCAAAGCGCAGTGAATGTGCGCTTGTAGACAGGAAATTTCCCGGACTTGAGATTAGGATAGGAAGAAAGCGGATCTACGGGCATTGCCACAATGCGACCAAAAGGCACTAAACAAACATGTGCCAATGCCGACTGGCGCCAACGATGCGGACAGTTTGGGATAAAAACAGTCGGTACAAAAGATAGATAGGGAAACGGCAAAAAAAAGGAAAAGCATCGAATAAAAGCAATAACGTTTGGAAAAGGCTGAACCGCAGCGGCAGCAAGCATCAGCAGTGCCACTGGCCTTGCAGACCAACACATACAAACACGCAGAGACTGACACAGAAAGGGACTGCGAATTGAGATATCGAACTATATTATCACTGCTAATAGTGTTGCCTGTCACCCGTCTGAAGTTGCCATATCTCAGCAGCAGTTTGGACTCCAACTGCTGCTGCTGCTGTTGCTGCTTCGGTTTCACCCAAAAGCAGACGTTACGCTGGACAGCAATGCAAGCAATGTTAGTGATGTCAGCAAAAGAGCGGTCTGCCAGCCTTGAGCAAGAGTGCGTCCACCAGTGCGCTTTAATTTATGACATCCAAAGTGCTGTACTGAACATTGCATCGCACTAACCAACTGCCAAAGAACCGCTTAATATCAATTCACAGGAGCTGCTACAGCTGGAAAGTAGTGCCAACTGCTGCTGCCGTGCACTGTCTCGAAAATAGCAGCAGCAGGAGGCCCATAGACGGCACTTCAGCATTACGCACGTGCGTTTCTTTAAACAAATGTAGTTATTCGCTGCTGGCAAAACAACAAACAACATCAAATGGCAGTTTTAAATTAAAACCAGTCAAATAGTATTTTACCGAAGCAAACAACAAGGTTGTTTTGTGCCCGTAGAGACTTTGGGCTTGTTTTCTGGAATTCAAAAGTGCCTGCCGGCAAGTGCAGCTTTTAAATATTTCATTGCACAACGTGCAAATAATGCCGTCGGTTATGAAGTGTTATTAATTTTTAATGCTCACTCAACTGACTGCAGTCCCAGTAGGTGAGTACTGTGAACTTGGCAGAAAAGCAAACTTTTGGTAGATGGCATCTAAAGGAATACATTTACACTGGGAAAAAAGTCGTCTAGGAGAAGCAGTGAAAAGCAGGGTGCCCAGTGTGATTGATAGACTAAAGCTGCGGAGCAGTTGTCTTTCCTGGCCGTCTTCATAAACTACAGTAAAAGTGGGCACAGAAGAGGAACTCAATTAAAAATTAACGAGTCGAGTTTCTCTTTTGTACAGAGGCTCAGGGCGGATTTGGCTTTGTGTCAATTTAAATTTTGCACTTTTTATCAGTGGCTAGCAATTGCAGTAAAGTGCAAAGTAGTGAGTACTTGGCGCGTTCCGTTTGACTGAAAGCGGCAAAAAATTAAAAATTACTCAATTTGGCATTGGCCAGTGTGCAAATGCAAAGCGTCAGTAGTGAGGAGCAGGGACAAGCATTAAAACGCCAAGCTAGAATATTCGAGTTGCAACTTGGCGTGCCTAATGAGGAACACTGCACACTGCACCGACAAAGACAGACAGTGCGAGGCATGTGTGGCAAAGGCTTACGCTAAGCAAACAAATGGCACAATTGACGATTAAAGAGGAAACGAAAGAAAGGCAAAGGGGAAGAGAACGGACACGCGGGACAGAGGGACAGAGGGACAGAGAAGAAGTAGGAGAAAATGATAAAGAAATAGAAAAGCAAAAAAGTACTTGCCTTGCGTTCGGTCGTTCAGGGCGGGACTGTAGTTGGAGGCGAATGTGACCAGAATAATTGCGAGAATAGTGCAAACGAGCATGAATATGATGAGCGTGAGGAGGGAGTAGCGCACCAGTTTGGCGCCCACTCGCTCACTACCTCGTTTCACCAGCCACATTTTGACCACATCGTCTGGGCGCGCTTTTTCATCCGTGGCCAGACTGGACGACTTCAGAAACTCGACTGAAGAAGGATTGCAGCAAAGAGGGTGCTCTTCAGCGTGACACTTGCGGCCTAGTAGTGCTGCCTCTTCACAACAAAGCGACTGACTGTCTGCCAGTTGGAAGCGCCCAGAAGTGAAGGCGCAAATAGGAATGCAAATGGCACGAGCTGCTTGACGGATTCTCTGCACTGGTGCCTGCTAATATGAATTTATGAGGCCTCGGACTGGTGCGCAGAGGCCACAGAATATTGCCGGTGCTCTTGTTGTTGCTGTTGCTGCCGCCGCTGCCGCCGCCGTTGCTGCTGCTGATTCGGCTGCTGCATTGTCAATTGTCAGCTGCTGCCGAGAACGGTGATTGAACACTTCAACAAGGACAATGATAGCCGCTGAAAGACAAATAGCAAATGAATGAGTGTCGGCAAATGGTGGTGCCAAAAACGCCGTCACCAGGAGAAACTGCAGCAGCAGCAGCAGCAGCAGCAGCAATGCCTAGGTGCTTCCTTGAAGGGTACTGTTCTGCAGAGAAACAGGAAGTAAGTAAACAGTGGGCAAGGAGGGCAAACATTAACTGTGCGTTAGTGTGAGGCGGCTTTAAGCAGAGGCCAAAGCTGCAGCTGCTGCTGCAGATGCACCGCACTTTAAGCAAAGTGGCAAAAAAGTAAAAGTAAAAGCAAAAGAAGAAGCAGCGGTAGCAGCCGACGAGAAGGAATGAGGCAGCGAAAGTGAAAACGAAACCACTATGACTGGCATTCGCTCTAGCCGGCAAGCAAAGCGCGCCAGTCGCTTCGACCAGACTCACTCCGATTGGCCTTTAAGGTGTACGACACGAGGTTTCTGCTGGTGGTCTTACGAATGCTGGGGTGCTCGTAGCAATGCCTGCTGGCCTGAACACCGAGAGCACCATTGCAGTGTTGCCCAAACAAAACTCTGTGCACTGCATGACTGAGGGGCAACTGCCGCCAGTGGCAGGTCTATATAGTGCTGCTGCTGCTGGTGATGCTGCTGCTGCTGCTGCTGCGGGTCCCCGATCTGTACCAGTTCCAGACCTTGGCGCCTTACTTCAGAAAACCACTCGCACCAACTGGCGCGCTTCACATCCGTCTGACAAGCGACGTCGTCGTCGTCGTCAGCCTGCAGACACTTCTGCTAATTGACACGGCCCAACTGTGCGACCCATGCGAACCTAGCAATCAGCTGGCAAAAAAATGATGCCAGTGTGCTGCAGCGGCTCTAAAGTAAATTGAATTAACAGCAAAATTAAATAGCCAACAACAAATAAGGTCAAATTGGCAGCTGCTGACTCCAATGGTGCCTGCCGTCGGGTGCCCAGTGGCTCGCCACTCTCTACTCAGGGCAACTACCGTGCTGCTTGTGAAAATTAATTCTCAAGACAAATATTTGTTTACAGCAAAGAAGTTACAAAAGCTCAATTGCAGCAATCAAGTAAATAGTGGAAATTACAAGACAACGTCAGTCAACAGCTGTGGAGCAATGGCTGAAAGTTTAATGTCAAACGGAATCAGTTGTTGCAGTTTTTGTCAGCAGCCCACGGCCAAATGCTGCTATTTTTAGTAAGAGGGAAAGGAAATCCCAACTGTCACCTAAGAATCGATCCAATTCACTCATTTATCATGCAGTGAAATGCAGAAAATGGCAACAATTAGGTTTACACAATTTGTCTACATGAATGCGTCCATATTGTTGCTTTCATCGATTTTACATTACACACTTTGAAGCGCTGCATTGAGCAATATTTTTAAGGGTCATTTGCTCTAAAACCACCAGATGGAGGCGCAAACATTTTGTTTCGACAATTTTTTGAATAAATACTACAAAATGGAGTCCATTTAATGGACCAAACCAAAAAAATGAAGCGCTGTCTGTGATTAAGTGGACACCAGAACGATTCACTAAACTAATACAATGAAGGCTGTTTGGTTGAGTTTGCTTTTTCATCTGACACCTTTGCTAATATGTCCTTTGTCGAGAAAAGAACGGAAGACACTTTTCCAAAGAATCACACTAGAGCGACTAAACTATAGACAACTGACGTGTTTATTTGCCTCTTGCAAACAAACCAAGTTATGGTGACACAGAGAAAAAGCACCGTGAATGAAGAAACGAGCAAAAAACACACGGGACGTGCCCGCACAGGCTACATTGCACAAATCTCCCCTTTTAGCTTTCAAAAGCGGTACAACAATTCAGTTTGGCGGCGGCGGTGGTGGTGGTAATGGTGGCACAAACGGTAGTGTGCACATTGAAACAATAAATGGCAAAACACAGAATGGAGTGTTAATTAGAAAATAGATAATAAATGTTTATTAACAGGAGGTACAACAAAATAAGATGGAGATCGATAAAAGAGAGACGCAATGCTAGTATTCAGTAGCGACGGAAGGTGGTCATGGCGTTCAGGATGTTGCTGCAGCTGCTGCTGCAGTGCCCGAACACTACACGGCATGAAACTGCGAGGCATCATTCTTGGGCGCATAGCAGTGGTGGTTCAGCGATGGCGGCGGCAGCGGTGATGAGGGCGAGGTGGCCATCATCGGTCCTGGCTGGTGGTGCGCAGAGTGCTGATGCAGGGCCGGAGCAAGGTGCGGCGGTGGGGGAATCGGCAGAGTCTCGGCCTGTTCAAACAACTGCTGCTGTGAGCATTTGATAAAGGGATGATGAGCGTCTTCGCAAGGCAGGCGGTATTTAATTATGCATACTGCATCGGTGAATGCGAGGACACAGATTACCAGCAAGTAGAACATACCTAAGGGACGTACACGAAGAAAGAGAATGGTGAGTCGTAACGCAGAGTGAACAGGCATCCTCAGTTCGGTCGGTTTCTCGCTTTCAGTCTGTTTGTCTATCTGTCTGTCTGTTTATCTGTGCTCTGAGTACTCGGAACGACTGTCTGACCAACTAGCTGGGCACCAGTCTGCCATTGAAGAATGCATGCCCAACGCCGACAACATCAACTGCTAGTGTAGGCAGACACGCTGGGGAATAGGAAAGGGCCGCCGAGGACTGCATTCAGGCTGTCGCCTGCGAGAACATTATTTACTACTTTCACTCCTTTCCTTTCATAATTAAATGAAGCAACTCAGAATTAATTAATCGCACTAACTGCAGCAATGTAGAATTGCTACAAAAGCAAAGGGGTTCTCCCAGTCTGCAAGTGAGACGACTCTTTTGAGCATCGTTGACACTCTGCTACTGCCTTTCATGTAATAAACAGTTATGGCAATACATAAAAGAGCTTCAATACACTTTCTGAACGACTGCCAAAAACTGCATCCCATTCAATCATACGTACCGAGAAGATCACTTTTGTAGTGAGAGGATACAGCGTTGCCAAAGAAAATGAGCAAAAAGGTCAGGGCGACAAGCCAGCTGAAAAAGATGAGCGTCTTGAGATGCTGTGTAAGGCTAGCAATTAGGCCTATGAGAAGTACAAGGTCTAAGAGAATGGCCACTATACTTGGATAGCGAGGCCAGGGTATCAGTTGCGTCTGCTGAATAATCAACTGAGCGGTGGAGAGTATTATGAAGGAGGAGGTGAGCAAAATGATTAGCCCACGAGACAGCTGAATGCACACCATTGTCTTGGACATTCTCTACGGCCACCGACGACTTGGCCCTTTCTTTGAAGTAGTACACTTGCAGTAACCGTAGAAATTGATGGTCACAGTCAGTGACAGCCACGAGGCCTGACAGTCAGCGGCAGAGTGAAAGTCTCATTGCCGGCTCTGAGCGCACTGCTCATGGCGGTACGTGAGCATCACAGAAAATGGCCTCAGTACTACCACCACCTCCCCTCTTTTTATTGTGAAGGGAGCCGTCTGACTTGTGGCACGTTTCACTGGTCACCACTTCACTGGTAATTGAGCTGATTGACCAGACCCAGTTTTCACCAAAGGGAACATGGACACTTTGGCACTGCCTGCTGGTGCTGATGGCTCCTCTTGCGATAGTTGTGACAACTGCAGCAGTACAAAGTAAGAAGGTCTCCTACTTTTGAGGTACATCAGAGTGCTGCAAGTCAAGAGGAAACATTGGTCACATAGAAAGAAACATTTAGAGTAGGAGCAGTGTGTCTTGGCAGGGCACTGAAGTGATTGCCATGGTGGTGAAGGGCTGGTGGTGGCTGGAGGCGGTGCGCAAAGGAGAGTACTGCCAGTCTAAGTTTGATGTGTTCTGTGTGCTGATTAGCTATTGAGGCTTGTGGCTATCCAAACAAGTAGCATTAAGTGGCATTAGTTGATAATTTCATTAGAAAATGAGATGATGACAATTACAAAAAAACTGTTAAATTAATTATCGCGCGTCCAGTAGTGCGCGTCCGCTGAGCTCTGTCAAGGCTGGCCGATGAGGTCGTTTTGGGCACTGGGTCAAATGGTCTTTACAAAAAGGCTTCCTCTAAACAGTTTTTAACACAAAGTTGGGTCAATTGGCAAGTGACACACTGGGGTCTAGGGTGGTTGTGGTGGTAATGGTGACAGAAATGCCTTACATGACGGCTTTTATCGGGCGCACATGGGCACATGGAGAAAAGCAGTGGGAGAGAAGCAGCGCGACACATGGGCGACAGGCGATTCGCCTCATGCCGAGCCTGGCAGGCGACTGACTGAAGCACATTTCGGTTCCATTCGCCGCATACTCTGCCTCGTTGCCTGCTTCCAAGCTGACTCTACCCTGCTCTGCTCTGCACAAACTGTCTTCCACTGCGTCTGTTTCTCTTTACTGGAGCAGTGGGCACAACGGCACACTGGCTCACTTCTTATCAGACGCATCTACTGCTGCTTAGGCGGCAGCTTTACCCAGTGAAAGTCTGCGTGTCTACTAAGCCAAATCTGGACGCTGCCAGCCACCACTAACGTGGTACCAGCGCAGCACAGCACAGCCTTGTCCAGTGCCTCTACAACAGGTCAATTTATCCTCAACTACTCCGTCGAGGACAAACAAAAGAGGCACTTGCTGTTGAAGCCAGTTTTGGCGATGATGCAGTCTAGCTGTAGCTTTTAAAATCTGTGATCTGAACCAACACACCAGACATTTAGTCTGCATAGTTAGTCACTTTGGCAGCACTGCCAAAGTTATTAGAACTCTCTTTATACACTTGAACGGCACCACAAACAATCAGCGATGTCTTCAAAGTGTGCATCGTTTTAGAAAATCATTAATTTGCCTTTGTGTACTATTGAAGTTAACCGACTGACTGGCAGTGTCATTATAAACGTAAAATATATAGCAACTTGCAAATTTATGATAACTTTAATAGACTAATTTTTCAATATACTATTTTGCTAGTAAGATTAATTGCCGAAATTGCAGTTTTGACAGTATTTTTTCTACTGCAATAGTGGTGCCTACAGGGAGGCAAAGGAAACGTTCCAGCCTGTGTTCACAACGTGCAAAACGTTTTCAGTTTTTTTGAACTATCGTTTTAAAATGTCCTGTTGGCTGGTCAAAGGAATAATGGTCACTCAAATTGAGTGATGCACTTGGCGGCCAAAGTGGTCACACACAGCTGCCTAGCCAGTCTCCTTGATGCGGCCGGTCTATTCTGTTTGAGAACACTCGTTCTCTCGCCAACAACGATACCGCTAGCGACACATTCATATTTATTTTTTTATTGACAAAAGGCGCAATTTCCCATAAATTATTCTACTTTCACTAAGAATCGTTGGTTGATTTTTTCTTTTGCTGAGACCGTTGCCTTTTTAACTGTCGAGTGGGCAAATTTTGTTGCTGCAGCCAGTGATGCTTCTGGTAGTTTTGCTGGTGATGGTGGTGCAGCACAGTGCAGTAAGGCGATAGAACAGCTATACTAATGCAGTGGCAGCTGCCCACTAAATTGGCATTTTTTTGCTATCGAAAGTTTTAAAGAGTAAAAGCAGCAACACAACACACACACACACTGATGCGTGCAGCAGCATAATGTACCGAGTGAAGAGGCCAACAGACGCAGGACTATAGGCAGAGTTCAATTGAGAAAAGAGAAACGCCACCAGCATTGGCCATGGCTACGGGCGAATTGCTGCAACAACAAGCGCTCACTGCCGAGTGAGCATACAACAGCAGACGACGACGACCACCGACACGCTCCGTCCCGTCTGCCGAATATCTCATTGATATTCCGCTGTTGCTTTCCTCAAAGGATTTAATTTGGCAAATAAATAAGCAAACGACAATGCAGACGCTGGTGGCCTTGGTTGAAAAAGGAGAGCGATGCGACAAGTACAATTATTTATAGATAGCTAAGCAATATCTACTGTACAGTGAATTGCCACTATGGCAACTGCTTTGACAGAAACTAAATGGGTCAGAAATAGAAACAGATAAAACCGCCATCAGCAAATACAAACTATAACAAAAATAAAAACAATGAACATCGTTTCAAAGCGGGCTCGGTGACGCAGACTTTGCCAAAGTGAGATATTAAATGTTGATGGTGGTTGGTCTTAAAATAAACCACGACAGTGAAGTTTACTTTGAGGAGGATCATTGATAAAGCGATTACTAACAGTTAATTGAGGTTACCAGATCGTACAATTTAAAGATTCAAACGTGCCTGCTCAATAATTCATAGGCAGACATTGAAATGTGTTTCCAAGTAAATGGCAAAAACTGAAGCCAGTGGCCATTAAGAAGCATTCTATAACAAGTTTTTTGGGGCACCAACTAGGACGACGAGTGCAATGATATTTCATGTTACTCTCTATATGAGCTTTGTATTTGCAAACATTTTTTAACCACTATCTGCTTCAACCTTTTTCCCGTCTGGCGTCATGTGTACACACATCAACCCTAATTAAGCCGCTTTTGACGGTTCTTTTGTTTTTGAATAATATTTCAGTATACACTAGTGTCAAATTAAACAGGATTAAACAAAAAATTATATTTGTACAATAAGTACAAAAAATATAACATTGAAAAAACGAGCAAATGTTTTTGGCACAACTGAAAAGAAATGCAAAAAGCACAAAATGTGTTTATCAAGTTGAACAGCAATTTATTACTCTGTCCACTTGCAGTAATAAAATCAACTGTGTGAGAAATGACAAAAACTAGGGAAAAAACTTAAAAAATTATCCAATAAATTTACAGCAGTTATTTGCATGGTTACTAGTAACTGATAAGTTGGCTGCCCTCAAATTCTAAAAGTTTACTAAAACTGTTTTATATTTTTTAAAAACACTTTTGATTACCACTACATTTTTAAAGTACATAAAGTGAAGTGAATTTAATTTTTTTAACCAAGTGAAAACTATTGCAATATTTGGTGCAGCGAGTGTGCCGTGGGGTGCACTGGCTTGATGGGCTGACTAAATGAGTTGTGGAGACTGTAGCTAGAGAAAGCGGACGTTCTGAAGCGTAAATGGCTTCAGTTGAGTGAAGTGCAAAAGCGCGATTTTAAAAAACGAGTGAACCCTGCCGAGCACTAGCAATACCATTTTTGGAAGAATCTACAGAATCACTTAATCGGCACTATTTCAATTCACTGAGCTAGTGGCAAAGTGATGTCATCTGGACAAGTGTGTGACAAGCTTTTTTAAAAATCGATTGCTAATTGATTAACATAATAGCCAATAAGTGCTCCCACTACTCACCCTGCAAAACTTTTGACTGACGCTCACATCATTTAACAGCGCAAAGAAAGAAGAACAAAGAAAGTGTCTTTTTCAGTTGCCTTCTTTCTCTCTCTCTCTCTCTCTCTCTCTCTCTCTCTCTCTCTCTTGTGCTTTTTTCCCTTGCTACTCATCAGCTGACAGTGGTCGTCGCGTGTGGCCTCTCTGATGTTAATTGTCCTCCAATTTGCTATTGCCGCCCTGCTGATTACATAAATAAGTAAACACAAGAGATGGTAAATATGCTAATTAAAGCATTAAATATTTATTGTTCTGGGCTCACCAAATTGTCCACGCCATTTCGTCTTGTTTGCTCATTCTCTTGCCATCTCTAGCCCGCCAAATATGCAGCCAAAATGAGTGGTTATCCTCCATGTCACTGGAACAATGTGACTGCCTGAGCTTGTTTGGCAAACTGGTTTGGCGGGCCAGTCAATTGAAAGGCGGACGTGTAGGAAGGATGAGAAAGAGGATAAAGACTGAAGAAAGGAAGGGGAAGTAGTGAGAGTGTGGCACTCTGGAGATGATGCACAGTGGCAAGTGCCTGGAAATTGTTTATCGATTGGTGACTTGCCACCGATAATTGGGCACTTTTTGCCTCTCCCTGCTGGTGGCTGTAATGATGGATCGCATTAGTGTCGCCAGTGGGACGTTAAGCAGCAGGACCAGCCGGGCCAGCAGTGTCGAGGAGCGTTTTGGTACGCGCGTATCGTGACTGCAGACAGTCATTTCAGTTCTAACTTGAAAATGTTTAAAGCAAACTTTTGCCGTTTTCATACTCTATAAGTGCAAATAAAATTGTCGTTCAAGTTTTGCACAAATGAATCTCGGTCGTGAAGTAGTCCATGTCCTTGAGGTTTAAGCAGATTAATAGCATGCTTTTGTGGCTGCTGCTGTTGCTGACGTTGCTGATGTTGCTTATGTTGCTGTAACCGGTGTAGCTGCATGTGCTGGCACTAGGGTTTTGGTTGCAGTAGTGGTAGCAAGTACTGCAGCCAACTGGGCATCGACTGCTGAAAAAGAGGACGTGTCATGGGAAAGAGTCTGAGCCTGCGACTCTCCTCGCTGTCGATGATCATCATTTGCACATTCTTCACTCGGGCTGCTTTGGTTCACCAAAACTTTGGGTTTCAGATAGAGCACCAGCGTCAGCATAAAAGTCATAAAAAAGATGACAAGCAGGCAAAATGAAATGATCAAATTGTGATCGATGATAATGTAGCTCGTTATGATCGAAATTATACTTGACGCCACCGTCAATGAGCCAAGCATTAAAAGTTCCTGTGAAAGGAAAAAAGGAGAAAAAAGATGGAAAGCACACTGTAATGGGTGGGTAAAAGTGAAACTTGGAGAGAGGATAAAGATGATGAAAGAAAATGCAAAGTGCAGACGGATGCCAGGAGGCCGGTCGACTACTTGGCGCGCAAGCGACATTAAGTTGGCCTTTTCTCTCTTGTTAATTCCTTTTGCAAAGACATTTGCCTGCCTGATTGCTCGTTCGCGCTCTAACCGTTCGCGCTCCACATTTATGCAAATCATTGGCGCCATAATGATGATGCTAACAGCAAAAACATTATCTCAGACGATGCACCAAAGTGAGAGAAAGTGAAAAAGAGAAAGAATGTGAAAAAAGGAAACACCGGTTCACCGCAAGAAGTCATTGCTTCATTTTTCTAGTCATCCTTTTTTTGTCTTTTCTTGAATGTCGCAAAATGGCCTTATGGCCGCGCTGTGGCCATAACTTCAATTAATTTCCGCAAACGACACTGTCACAGTGCGCCCTGTTTGTCTTTTGCTCCCCTGCTGGTAATGCGGAGGAGGCTTGCAATGGTAGACATTCCTTTAAATGCCATTATAGCATTGCGATAATATCTCCTATTTGTTACCATTTTTGCCATTGACTTGCTTTGCCTAATTAATTAAACTGAAATATTCTCTTTGCCATAAAGAAAAGTGGCTTACACTGTTTTACCCCTCTATTTCCATTTTGCATCCGCCATTCTTTGGCCGATTAATTAATGCACCAGGCATTATTTTTAGCGCCGTATCGATTGATGATGCAATTTAAATGTATTATGCAAAAATGAATGCCTGTCGGTTTATCGCATTTTAATTTTTTAATAAAATGTGTATTTGTGCACTACAAATGTAACAAAAAATAAATTTTAGTTGAAGTAAAAATGTAAAAAACTGTGTTTAAAAAATTAGAAAAATGTACGAGTGCCATTGAAAAAAGCTCGTGTGCAAACCGATCATTCAAAAACACTTTTGCAAAACTGACTTTTGCTGAATGGGTCAACGTGGACAACACTTGATGCCCAAAAAACGACACTTGTCTTGGTACTGCTCTTCAATGTATGCCAATTAACGTTTTTGTCCGCTGTTGATCGTCTTTTGGTGCCAGAAGAGCTCTATGACATTCTAATCGAATTACACGCCTCATGTAAATTGAATCGAGTATTGATTTTGTGAGCTTATTGATTTTAATTTTATTTAATTCAACGCAACTACTGGGATTGCACTAAGAACTGAATAGTAGAAAAAAAGTGCCTCACTTGAGATCCCATTTATGTGCTTGCTCTTTTTGATGTCAATACTTCTACTGCTGCCATTGCAAGCAAAGTCCACAAATTGCTGGGCTTAGTGTGTGTGTGTGTTAGGTTTACTGGAGACGTTGCTGAATAAAGCCAAAAAGTGTCGGTTGAATTGAAAAATCTAAATTTTGTATTTACTAAAAATGCTCTGTTTGTGCTGGCGAATAGCTCGCAATGATAATTATCAGTCACAAGACAATGCACTGTTAAAAAGACTATTGTAGACTGATCTCCAAACTCAACTTTAAATCTACGTTTGCCAGTGATCTGCAGTGATGCAGACTTTTTTAGTATCTTTAAAAGAGAGCATTTTCACAAAGCCACAATGCCAAGAGTTACAGAATCTGCATGCTTCTGACAGTCAACGACAGGCAGTGACGGCAATGTGATGGCACACTGTCTCTGTCCTTCTATCGTCGCCCCAACAGAGTCTAGCCACTGTTAATGCAGCCTCCAATGGCGGCAGCGGCTGTTTTTAATGTGCTATCAGGCCGCTGCTCAAGTTTCATCAGAAGTAATTGGTTCACTAGCCCCACATGGTCTTTCAAGGCAATGATGTGCTGAGAGTAGTGTAGGCCTCAAGATGTAAGAATGTACAACAGAAGATGTAGGCACTGCTGTTGCTGTTGCTGCTGTTGAATGAAGCCTTCAGAGTGTTTGCTTATTTATTTATTGATCAGAAAGATTGCTACCAGCAAACTGGCACTAGCGAGTTGAGCATCCTTGTCAAATAGAGTCAATTGACGAGATCGCAGGGCAACATTTGGACGGCAAGTGCTGCCGTTTTCCATTTTGGTAAGCTGCTCACTCGACTTGCTCTTACCGACATTGATGTAACTTTTTTTTAAGAAAAAGGACATGCTTTACTTGGTGGTTTTTTGCCACTCGGCCTGCACCCTTGTCAGAGAGTCGCTAGGTTCCTAGCCAATTACACAAGTACCATGTTTTGAATTTAAATTGAATCAAACAAACAAGAGTACACACAATGGAAAAGAGTCGGGCACTAATCTGAGAGAAATGCTCAAACAATCGCCGAATGAGTGCATCCTCGTGCTTGTGCAGCGAAGCAACAACAAGAGTGCAGCATGCAGACTACTGGAGGGGATATTATCCAGGCCAAATGCTAAAAGTTTGTTAAAACAAGTATTTCACAGTAAAAAGAGTGCCTGCCAAAAGCGAAAACGCTGGCCAGCTTTCAACAACTCTCCTACAGTTTGCCTTTTTGAGCTGCAACTTGTCAGCCATCCCAGCATCTGCCAGTTTCTTGCTTGCTAATCCTGGTAAAGTGTGTCTACTACTTGGACCGGTGTTGGTGTATCGAGATGAAATCTGGCACAGTGCAAATGAAATGCTAATGGCCATTGTACTGGGTGTTGTGCACTGTTTGCTCAGCAACATGACAAATATATCATGTAAATACAGCAGCCAAGTTTATTAAATTGTTTGCTTAGTATTATTGCTGCTGGGTGTTGTATTTGCCAGTGTGCCTTTGTTGCTTTTTCTCGCTTATCTCTCGAGTACAGCACACATCAACTATAGTGACGAGTTGCAGCAGCCCATAGCTTCTGGAAAAGTTTACTTGTATTTTTCAATTGTTGTTTTTAATTGAATTGCTGCAATTTAAACTGTCTTTGCAATTATTAATGCCATTGTCTAGTAAAATATTGGGTTATAAAAAAAACTCAATTACCATTGTACTGTGGACGTCAGTTGAAATTGGGTTGAATTGAGCAAATTGCAAAATGTTTCTGAATAAAAAACGAGATTAGACAGCCTTAGTTTAAGAGTGACACAGTCGTGAGAAATTTTGTCAAAACGCTTGAAAGCACCATCACCCGAGTGGCAATTTCAGTTTGGCTCTAATCAATCCAATTTCGTTCACTTTTAACCGATAAATCTTTTTTCTGCTTTTTTGCTCACTTGTGCGTTGCACACATAAATTGGCAGTAGCTGCAATTCAAATGCCAATAATGCTGCAAATGCAGCGAATAAATTGACTGATTCATTTTAATTTGAAGCATAGTGAGCTAAACTTTGTTTTCCTATACCGCCAGGCAGTTAAAGATGCCACTAGTGGCCTTGGCTGAAATGCTGGTGGTCAGTGAATGTCTACCACCACTACTGAGGCGTCTGAGCGGCATCGATTCTGCGGGCACGGGTGTCGGGTGCTCTCTGGGTCTGGTGATCTGCTTTGTCACTACGATCACTATCACTGCCATCGCTGTAGCAGTCTAATGTTCTATTGGTCCACTTTATGGGCATACAGTTTATTTAAATTTACTGCCATTGCGAGTCCTCTTCTTGAGCACAGATTTGCCGCTGCTGCTGTTGTTGGCCAGTAACAAAGAAGCGTTAGACGGCGGCGAGACGCCGCAATGAGATTGAAGGCAATTTGGCGATAGGAACGATGCGAATGGTCGTCCATGAATGCAATCGTTATTGCGATCGAATTACCGTTATCAGGCACAACGCAGCACCACAACTGCCCACTAGCAGCACCGTACCACGCACTCAGTAAGAGAGCGCAGAGAGGACTTTGCAGACAAACAGGCAATTGCCAGTGCCATTAGTTTGGTGGATATATCGATTCTTTTAAAAACTGCTCCAACTGAACAATGGCAAGTTTCTCCTGACTAATAATTAATAGAGGCATTCCTATTTGATTACCAGACAATCAATTGAGTTGCACACTGCTACGCTGTTAAGCATCGATGAAATTAATCACCCAATAATGTCGGCTCACTGGTCAGCTTTGACAACACTAGCACTACAACACAAAAGCAAAAAAGTTTTTTTTGTGACACAAAGCAGTCAATTATAAAAGTTCAATTCTGAAAGTACGTTAATTTAAAGTCACAGTTAAGTAAAATAAAACTTTATTTTTTCATCATAAGTTGAAATATTCTCAAGGTCCTTTTTACAATTTTTTAAATTATTGAAATTGAGTTGAAAAGTTTCAATTTGGTTTGGTTAAGTGCAACAGTGAAGCAAACATTTGTGCAAGTTAAAAAACAAAAGCCAAAATATGTCTATCATCGTTGACTAAATAACTTTAATTTTTGTTGTTGATCAAATTGTTATTAAAAAGTGAATTCAGTTTAAAAATAAACTCAGTTAAATGAAAAACTTCCTTAAAATAACAATCGTTTAGACTGCGTAAAATTTTTATAACAGGCTAAATTATTTGCAATAGCTCCAACGATTTGTGACAACAAAGTTGTTTGCTAACCAGGTTCGATAGGGCCAACTGATCTGCCGTCTAAGCACTTTTTATTAAATTTTAATAATATCAGATCTTTACAGTCTGTAAAACGTGAGCAATAATTTGCAGTGAAGCTTGAAAGGCTAGTGCACTATTAGCTGAAAGAGTTGCTTGGCATTCGTTAGTGCTGTTGCATTTTGTTGGGCACACTGAAGCGCACTGCATTCTTATGGTAATTACAAGTAAATAAAGTGCATTCTAATGGAATTATTAACAAGCAGTAAGGCCAACTGGACCAATTGAGTAGCATCGATGGGGCATAAGAAGACCGCCATCACTTGCCACCACCGGTGTGTCTCTCCGCTTTCCTATTCCCATTTGCTGAGACCATATAGCGCTGTGCGCGCTGCTTGCCAGCACGCACCATCTTGGTAGCTGCACTTTTACTCTGCATTCTGATCTAAAAGAAAACTTGCTTTAAACTACAAAATTGATTAAATTGGCTGACATGTTGCCGTAGTGGAGCTGTCGAGTGTTTCCACTTTTTGTGCGATATAAAATTCCTCATTCAAATGAAAATTAAATTTATTTCTACCAACAGATGCACAAACAGAAGAGCATTTTTGTGCCACATGAAAAACCGTTTTCAAACCGGGACACAACTAAAAGTGTCGCATTAAATTTTATTTAATTAAAATTGCTAAAATAAAATACCACGGTTTGAAATTGAATACATTTAAATGGAAAAATGTGTTGGTAAAAGCACACAAAATACAACACTCTATAGTGAGAAAATACCAAGTGGCTTAACAATTGACGGTCAACTACTATTAATTGTACTAAAGATGAGCAGCAGCATTGCAGATAGAAGGCACAGTGAGGATTATTGCTACAGGCAGCGATGCCCATGGCACACAAGGCGCACCACAGTAACCCAGTAAAAGAGGAATGCAAAATCAAGCAAAAGCAGTCAAGTGATGAAGGGTAATTCAATTTAAAAATTAAAAAATGGTAGACAATTTCAACTAGCTAGCAAATTTAATTTACTGATTATCGACACAGTGGAAATGAACTGGCAAACAGGAAAAAGAGGAGAATGTAAGCAAAAATAGTAGTAGTAAAATTAAATAAAGTGAAACAAGGCATACAGAAGAAGGAAGAGTAAAAGAGAAAACGGCCGTGATATTAATTTGGCAACATGGCACAACTGAGAATCGATCGGCATATTGTCGCTTTGTCGTCGCTTGCACAGCTTTTTTCCTCATTGTCAGTCAGTCACCATTAGCACTGGTGGAGTGCCTTTCTTGTCGTTCCTGCCTGTCCTCATCGTTTTCCTCGTCCTCGCCGTCTTTTAAAATGTGCGAGTTGCTGCTGCAAATATTGCAAATTATATTCCGCAATGTGGGCTTATGTGTTGGGTTCGATTGCCTTTCATTTTGGTGATTCGATCATTCACTTGGCTACTCCGTTGGTGCTGATGCTCAGCTGCTGAGCAACGTTAGCGCGCACCAGCAGAAACAAAAAGACAATGGCAGAAAAGAAAAAACAAAGGAAAGGCAATGCCATGGCAAACGATGAATAAAAAGGCATAAGCAAACAAGCACTCTCTGAGGCACTTGTAAGCAATTTGTCCAAATTGCCGACAATTGTGAATAGAAGCAAACCTTGCGATACCGATCTGGCAAACAACCAGCTTACTTTAGCCGTCTTTCAGCCGATAAACAGATGTAAGATGCTGTGAAATGCAAGTGCCCACTGCGGCACATATTGAATTATGCAGCGGCAAGGGCACTTGGCCACTGGTGCACTGGCTGCTGCTGCACGACAGGCCGACGCCGACAAACGGCCACCGGAATAGGACAGGGGCCTAAACGACCGTTTGCACTGCTACACGATGCTTACTACTACAATGAGTGAATGAAACATAAATGAAAAGCAACAACAAGTAGGCGAGGCAATACTACTGTGGTCGCAGTAATATTTTCTCTCAGCAACGATGGCCAAAACAATTGGCCTGGTGGTAGAACTTAAAGAAAGGAAACCACAGCACAAGAACTAGTGCAAAAACCAAGTTAATATCTTGAGTGCACACCTCAAAACACGCAAGAATGAACCTGGCACCAAGTAATTGGGCATTAATTCCGATTGAGTCAACGGATTTGCAAACAGGCTTTTGCGCAGAAAATGGTTATTTGTTGTGCCTGCAAATTGTCAGAGGAACAGTGAGAAGAAGCGCCACTAGCCAATGACCGCATAAACCGATTCGGCTAATCACTAAGCAAAAGTGTTTCACCAGGCTGCCCTTGCGTTTCTGGCATACGACTGACGGCCATTGCCACTGCTAATGGTAGCACTTCCAAAAAATTGCTAGTAGCAAAAGTTTTTTATAGCATCATCACCGAAGGATTCTGTTAGTTTCCTGGGTTCTGACTGTCAGTTGTTCTCCATTTGAATGTGTGTACATGTTTATTTCGTTTTTGCCAGGCAGCAAGTCCCTTAAGTGTAATAGTGGAATGTGAGCAAAAGAAAGCTAGTGGAAGCCTGCTTGTATGGGATTACTCTATGAGCCAATTCAATTTGCATTAATGGATAGTAAGCAGGAAGATGCGTCCGCGCAGATGCAAATGTCGAATGTAAATGGAAAGAGTACCGGAAAAAGATACCTAACCAATCCGTAGATTACTAAAAACAATTGTTGGTTTTGTATAAAAAGAAAGGAAAAGAAGCATAAGTAAAAGGGCAAGAACAAAAATATCATTGTGTGCGTATGTTTGTAAACGCCCTTGATGCTTCAAATGACAGTCGGCCAAAAAGAAGCACCAAATCTTCTACTACTATACTATTCTGCCTCTATTATCTTGCAGTCTTCGAAAAACAAACAATAAAACTATTTTTTATTTATAAATAATTCCGACTATAATTAATGAGCTTCTTGTGCAGTTCTGTTTACTGTGTGTTTTGTTCAAGCCAACTGCTGTGACGTTAGAGAATTTTACTTGGACAATGCATGCTGACTAGTGTTGGAATAATCAAGGGTAGTCAAGCAGTGAACAAATGAATGAATCACTAGGCATCGAACAGTGCTTCCTTGCTAGGGAGGCAATGCCTGGACACTGCCACTACTGATCCAAATGGCAACAAAATAGAGGGGCGAGCGCGACAGGGATAAAATAAACAAATCGTCTGTAAGCTGCAAATAATTGCAGGCCAAGAGATAGAGCGCACACAAAGTGATGTACAAAGCATTGATATGGACGATGGCCGACATTCTCCCTGCAGAGCACTGCAGTGCCGCATATAGACCGGCACTGCATTGCTTGTAGCTGCATACGCACATGCATCGCACCAAAATGTGCTGTCTGAAGAAAACCTATGCAGAGAAAACTGAGCCGACAACTTCTGCAGGATTGAGACGGCAGCAGAAAATTGTTTGTCCACTCGGTAGACGTTATTAAAAGAGAAAAGGGCTCTGGTGAATGAATCGGCCGATTCTGATCAGTCATTGCAGTCAAATCAAGAGGCAGTAGCACCATGAGTGCTGTTTATATTCTCATTTGTTATCAAGAGTGCATGCATTGCCTGACTCAAAATACTAAAAAGTTGTACTCTTAACTGTCCCAGTAGTGCTCAATCATTAGAGGTGACAACAATGGTTGCTGTGCAGTTGTAAGAATGACGCTTGATGCATCTCTCTAAGTCAACTAAAAAAACAAAAATTCACCTTAAAGTTAAAAAACAAGTGCATTTTTGCTTTCTAAACTCGGCGCTTTAACTGAATTTACCATAAACACTTGGCTCGACAGTACTGAGCACTGCCGACATTTGAGCTTTTTTTCTTTTGGCAAGCACCGCCAAAAGTGCTGCTAATAGAAAAGTAATTTACTCTATATTACAATCTTGTTGCCGGGCTGTCGGGTAGTAATGTGTGGCAGTGTAGCGAGACGCTGGTCTAAAATCATTATTCAATTTTTGCCGTGTATGAACAAACAGCACCGTAGTGTGGAGAAACGAAACACGGTGAAAATAGATTATGGGGAAAGCTGTGCCAATGTAATATTTGCACTAATGAAGACGCTTAGGCCTGTCAGTGCGGCTCGATTGTTCACCAACTGATGGGGGACAAATGCACCACTTTTACGTCTCACTTGTCCCCCTCCTTTCCTCAACATATTACAACTGCTCAACACGGCAGGAAGAAAGATTTAATAATAATCCAAAAAAACAAGTAGCAGCGTACAATCAACGCAAACTCGTTACTGAAAACGATGTGGTCCTAATGGCAAAACTAAAAAAAAAGGCGTAGTGTTTTTTTTCTGGAATGTATGAGTGTGTGCTGCGAAGTGGCAAACTTGTTCCGTGGAGCAATTGCCTATTGCAGCGAGCCTATGCGGTATTGGGCATCTAAACGAGACAACATTTTCCGCAATAGACTCACAAAACGCAATCGTACATTTACTGCGATGTTATATAGGCGATTGACGAGAATCGGCAATGTACCGCAGTACCCAAAAGGCTTGAAGGCCAAGTGATCGAAATCGTCATCGGCCTCGACGTAATCAGAAGCAACGAATTACACTAGCAGAGAGCTGAGTGCAATGGCCGCCAGCAGGACAACTAACCTCAACGCAAACTTACCAACAAAGTAAAGACAATACTGGTAACAAGCAGTAGGTAGAAGAAGCCTTCAATGATCGGCCAAATTGGACACCACTGGAGAGCACAAAGAGAATGATGTACAGAAAGGAAAAATAACAAAAAGATAAGTAAGCACAAGGCCAATCTTGTGGAAGCGAATCGTCTTCTGCACCGTCTTCCATCATGGCAATGTGCACTTCTCTCGGTGATGGCCAATTGAAATTCCAACGAGCGATTCAATTAAATCTAGATTAGAATTAAAGCTTGCCAAGTAAGTGTTTGGTCGTGTTTATGTTCAGCGCCACTTGGCTCTGTGTTTACGCTGTTTCCTCTTCATCCAACTTGCGTTTCGTGCCCGACTATCCAACGTGCGTCCATTAAATTCGTCACTTGGAGGCAGAACTGGGTACGGTAGCGACGGTGAAAAAAAGTATAAACGAAAGAGATGATGATGATGACTGTGCAGACAAGTGCAGCTTTAAAATGTAATATCGTTCAGATAATCGTGCTTCAATTTGTCGAGAGGCAAGTTGTAGTGCGGTGTGTCAGCGGCAGTGTCCAGTGCCTGTGATGTGCTGTCGCCGTTGCTAATGTCATCAAAATGGACGGTGGCAGTGAGGGAGGAAGGAAAAAGAGAGTCTGAAAGAAGGAGCTCGTCTCGCTCTGGCAGCTTGTCGCTGCGTGATTACTGCCATTATTATTCGATCGCAATAATCGAATGCAATCAATCATGCAGCATTTCTATTAATTTTGTTGTTTAAGGATAAACTTATCTTATTAAACTAAAGCACAACTAGAGCAAACCAGGCCAAGTGAAAGTTGAGCTGAGCTGAGCTTGCCGACATGGGCGCAGTTGAGCCCATGCGAGTTGACTGTCTGGAGTGAGTAAAGAATAAATACAAAACTGTCTCAATTCAGAATAAAGTTAATAATTTATTTGATCGACTTGCATTCACAGTGCAGTCAAACAGGCAGCAGAGCTCAAGCAGCAGCGTCAATTTGCGCCACTGGCAGCAAGTGAACACCAATTTGACGCTGAATACAAAAACGAATGGTGAAAAAAGTAAAATAAGAAAAAGAAAGAGGAATTGAGTAACGATGAGAAAGAAAGCAAAAAAGAACAACTAAATTGTCGAAAAGAAAAAATAGGGCGACTTGGCACTCAGACGACACCGAGAACCGAAACGGCGACGAACAGTGAAACCAGAAGTCCCAGCAGGATCCTAGTGTTCGCAGTGTTCAGTGAATCAATAACGGCACTTCGATTTCAATTTAAATAAGTCTAACATTCATGTTCAGGCTACATAGCCCATTTCTCATTGCACATTCAACGTCGCTACTAGAGCACAGCTAGTCTGATGATAAATAAATAAATAAATAACGGATTGCACTGGGGCACAATGTACAAAAAACAGAGCAAAAAAGAACCTGAGCAGAAGTACACTTGTGCCATCAGAAGCAGTATTTGCCCGCCGCGTGCATCAAAGTCAGTTGAATAAATATAAATAAATTATTCACTCACATTGGGCTCAGATTGAGTTACAAGCATTCGATTACATTCGAAAGTGTTCAGCGGAATGGATCGAGATCGAAGACAACACTTTGCCGTTCCTGCTCTGATCTTGCGATCAACATTCGAAGCTTGATCAGGCGTACTGGAAGAATCAAGCTGACTAGGTCTAGAAATGCATTCTCCCGTGGGCAAAAAAAGTCGACTAATGACATGGCGAAACTGCCAACTAAAAACTATCCTCATTTGCTGTACCAGCTGTGCAGTAGGTATTAATTAAAATACTAAGCCTTCCTTGTTTTCCCTACTAGTTGATTAATTATGCCTGCAATGTCTCACTGAACAGGCACACCGGTAATCAAGCGCTTCTATGAAAACATTTGCAAAAAGTGTGCTCTAGAAAATGGCACATCAAAGAATATACTATGGCGCACACAAAACAGTAGAAAGATGATTCAGACAATAAAGCAAATTATAATTAATCCATACAAAAGAAACAATTCTTTCAATACAAAACACAAACCGCAAAAATGATAACACTTTAACACCAGGTTAGGTATTGCAAAGGACATTACTTTTTCAATATCAAATTCATTTTCAAAATGCAATGCAACAAATAATTAAATGCATTATAAAGAGAAACGTATAGTTCAAGTTTGATAAAAGTAATCAATTTATACGTCAATGTATGAGCCGAACAAAACAAATTGAATTTAAAAATTAATTGATAAAAGGTTAGACGTACTAACCTGTCCATTGGAATCAATACAAAAGAACTGCTTTAAGGAACATCTGGTCAGTATTTGTAGATGAATGGTAGCAGCATGGCAAACCCAATTTAGATGAAAAAAGAAATGAAGTGAACAAGACTTGCCTTGCTGATCCGAATAGAACATCTTCCAAAATCAATTGTCGTAACGATTGTTATTCTTATTCATAAGAAAAATCAAATTGCTTCATTTCTTCAAATTCACATCGAAGAAGTCCAATCAAATGATCATCCAGCTTCTGCTGTTTGTTAATAAGTAAATGTATTAGCTTGGCAGCGAAACGGTACTTGGCTCGTTTCAAACTAATCCCATCCACATCTTCTCCTCCTTCTGAAGGCCTTTCTGAGGCAAGCTTCAAAGCAATAGCTTTCGCCACTTCTACTATTGTTTCGTCAAGGCCTGACATTTGCGCCAATTCAATTCCGTAAAAACGCTCTTTCGTCGGCCCCGGAAGAAGAATGTGCGGATATTTGCAAACTGTATTCTCTTTTAATTAAACAAATCATTAAGTAGAAAAGAAAAAAGTTAGTAAAGCCCAAATAGACAGTAGAAAAGCTGGTAGAAGGCCAATAATAATCAATTACCTTCGACTATTTTGGATGAAAAATGATAATTAGTTACGTTCAAGTAAACTTTGGTAAGATTTGTCAGCTCAATAATGTGAGTTGCAAAAAGAGTATAAGCCTTGGAAGAGAGCAAAGACTCGCAAATTGCCCAGCAAACAGAAAGAGTTCCATTATACACGCTTCCTCTGCCAAGCTCATCGATTAGAATCAGACAGTTTTTAGTAAGATTCTGTTGCAAATGGAATAAAATTAATCAAGTAGTATATGGAATGCACAACGCAATATGCATTCAAAGAAAAACAAATAAAAAAGTTGGTAAAAAGAGACTTACGTTGAGAATGTAGTTAAGCTCTTTTACTTCGACCATAAACGAAGAACTGTTCAGTTGCAGATTATCATTAAGGGCCATTCGGGTAAAAAGTTTATCGCAAATTCGAAAGGTGGCCAACTCGGCAGGCACAAAAGAGCCAATCTGCGCCATTATCTGCAAAAGTGCGGTTTGCTTGAGAAACGTCGTCTTACCACTCATATTGGGCCCAGTAATGATGTGAAAGTTTAAGTCATCAGTTATCTGGACGCCGTTTGGCACTGAGAGAGACATGTTTTCCAATACTGGGTGAATGCCCTGCAAACAGAAGTTAGACGACGACTAAATACCTCGACAACTGCTTAACTTACATTGACAATCTCGGTGTAGCGACCAAATTGAGGTCTGATGTAATTGGAGCATGAACATTGATAAGCAAAGGAGAAAGCCAAATCAGCATTTGCCACAATATCCGTCAAGGTATAGAAGCAGGAAATTTTGGTGCGGATATCGTTAATCAACTTGGTAATTATGCAATCGCTTTGCAAGTAAATCTCTTCAATCGCCTTTTTCGCTCGAGCGTTCAGCATTAGAACATCGTTCGTTGTAAAGGAAATAGAATTCTTGGTCACGCTAACATCAAAAAAGATGGCAGGCAATTTTAGTGGTGGTTGGTTTAGTGAGTGCTTGACCTGCAAGTAAAATCCTTTTGCAGTTGAGTTTCCAATTGAAAGATTCTCAATGTTGTACTTGGTTTCTACATAAGGATAGGAAAACGTCAGCACAAATTTCATACAAGCTTTAATTGAGTGGCAACAAACGCACCATATGTTCTGGCGAGGGCGATTAGGTCATCAATTGCGTCAGAGTAGATGCTTCGGGCCAGATCCAATAGAGGGTTGAATTTGTCTTTAATTGCAAAGCACTTTTGCAGATTCATGTTGGCATTTCCTTTGTTAAACTTGGCTTCGCAGTTTATTACTTGATCGATCATTTCTTGTATTGATTTAAAGTCGGCGTCTTTTAACTGGTCAATGTATTCTTTAAATAGAAGATGATTGCATTCTTGCAATGTTGTTCGCAGTTGGTCCACTAGTGAAACGACATGCTTAATGCTTATCGCTAGATCAATCTTTTTTTCAGCGTTTCGTGTAGAAATCGAATTGGCTGCGCTGGGATCTTGAACCAAGTGAACCAAAAGTTGATCTAAATCTACTGATCCAAGACTAGTGAGAACTACATTGAAATCGTTGAAAATGTCCATAGAGCTAGACACTGCTTCCACCATGTCCAGTCTATTGTTGATCAAGCACAGGTCGGTAGAAGGCTGTCAAGAAAATGTATTTAGCATTTAATAAAATTCAAGTTTTAAAACTTGCCTGTAAAATGTTGGATCTCAAAATGACATAGCCAGATTTAGTTTTCGTACGATTAATTGCACCAAACAGAGTGTCATTGCTTTTAGGATCGGATAAATTAATGAGAAGCTCGAGAACTTTAGCACTTGTCGGATCTATGATCATAGTGTTGCATGAGCTCTCGTAGACAATCTTCACTGTCTTGGAAGCATATTTAATCTAAAATAGAAAAAATTTAAACAGATTTGCTAAACAGCATATTGCACAGTAAATACCTTTTTCTCCAAGTAGACATACTGCAAAAGAGCAGAGCAAGCAGAGAGGCAGTAGTACTTGGACTCTAGTTCAATATCGATCCCGGTGTAGTCTTTGTAGCAAAGCGTTTTAACAAACTCCAACCCTCTCTTTTCATTAAAAAATCGCCTGTCAAATGGGCAAAAGCTGGTGTCGGGGAAGCTTTCCACCAGTGAGGACATCATCATGTTGTTTTGGGTGAGTGTGTTTGGATAAATTATTTGGACAGGCTGGCAAACATGACACTTCATTTTGAGTGAATCAAATGAGCAATTATCTCTGAACTGTACTAAATGAAGAATGGGGCTGTTCAGATCGATGTACGCCAAGCCGATTTCGCCTTTGGCTTTGCCGCGGCCTTCGACTACTGACATGATGACAGAAGAAAACAAGTTGGATGTCGTAGAGATGTCGTGAACGGTGCGAATGTTGCCCCGCTGCTGACGGGAACTTGAATTGTCGAAATTGCTGGACATGATGCTTAGAGTGAAGAGACGAAAGTAAAACCGCCGATTCTTTAGTCGGGACTACCTTTTAGAACACATCTTGTGAAGGCACAATTTTAAGTTTTGGAAGCAGGTGTTGCTAGCTTCTTGAAGTGAAAATCTGGACCGCTTGAACTTTTTGGATGTTCTTGAAACAACACACTGTCGGCTATTGTTACCTAGGTAGGTTCCAACTTTAACTTGAAAATTGCCAAAAAATCAAGGTTACCTCGACAATTTATTAATTTATTTAAAATGGCGGTTCATTTATTATTTACATAGTAAAAGTGCAAAAGAATTATCTCGTCTCAATAGTACTGTAACTGATAAACAAGAATTGCGTACAAGTTTGTTTTTCAGAGATTACCAGACCACTTATCCTCTCTTGCCGAGCCCATTTAGAAGCAATTAGCAAAATTAATTGTGACTTGTAAATTATTTAAAAGTGTGCTGACGCAAATGGCGACTGCAGTGGCACTTAATAATTGAACGAAAAGGGTTGCCGAATGCATTTTCTACCATTCATTGCCATGGTTTCAAGTAGAACCAGAGTCTGCTCACCATAAAAGCCAGTGCAAACCTAGTGACCAGTGTTATTAGAGTCTTGCGTCTGCCTCACCATGAAAGGCCTTTTAGGCGTCTGTCTTGTGTTTTTGTGTTCCCTAGTCGTCCCTAGCCTAGGACAGGATGTCGTCAACGGGGATTGCCTTGATTTTCAAGCATTCGACTACTTTCGCTACTCTCCCGGCATCGGCTATGACCCCTTCAAAGGCATCGATGGGCCTCAATGTGCGGAGCTGTGCTCAGAGAGCTCAATGCCGCATGCTGGCGTTGTCCTCAACAAGTACTGTCTCTGTGCCCGAGAGGCTGAACTTGAAGCCATCAAGAGCATTGCCAAAGTGACCGGCGAACTGTGCAGAACAAGTGACGACTACGTCAAGTACTTTAGAGGAAAATCGAAAAACAAAATTGAGAACCTCTCTGTTAGACCAAACCCTGAGGTCGCAGTCATTGACCAGGAAGTGCTTTTTGACATTTCCTCTTCCAATACGAACATTGAGTACTCGCTCGATTACGGCGATGGCAGTGATCACACCGAATGGTCATCGGCAAATGCGCTCCGCCATCGCTACTACATGTCGGGCACCTTTGTGATTAGCGTCCACGCGAGACTGACTGAAAGGCCACAGCAAGTGGTTACCGAAAAGTCTTCAATTCGAATTGAAGGCGAGGTTCAGAATGACCACCTCAACATGACTTGCCCCACGGTGGTCGAGCCCGGTGATCTGGTCGACTGCAACATCACCATCTCCATGGGCACTCAGTTGACGATGAAGATGGACTTTGGTGACGGAATCTCGACAGCCATGATTGACTTACCAGGTACACCTTGATAAGGTACACTTCACTATTCACCACATTTTTCTCCCACGACAGACATTCCAATCAAACCAGTTGGCATCAGCATCCCGCAAACTCCCACTAGCGAGTTAATCATTGAGACTGATCGAGCCCAAGACATGAAGGCGTTCGAGTTGGTCGTCACTCCAGTTCCGATGGGCACTATTGATCTACTCGGCTCCATTCTCGGCATTGAGGGCTACGGCGCCAACTCAGGAAAAATGGACATTCTCGTAAGTGTGTAATTCAATCTCTGGTAACTCTACTAAAATTCAATTTCAGATTCTTCGAAAAGTGTGCATGGAAGACAAAGACTGCACCGGAACGTCAGTGTCATGTTACGATCCGGGGGCGCTCTGTTCCTGTGCCAAGACCTGCAGCAACGAGTGCAAGCCGTTTCACAAGAAAAAGATACATTTCCAAAAAGTGAAAAATTTTGAGCTAACCATCACTGAAGGGCAGTTTTACCTTGCATCCCACACCTCTTTCCGCATATTTTCCGACGATCTCATTGGCATAAAGATGCAGGACGCAAGGCTGGCTCATCGAAAGCTGCATCCTGGCGAAACGCCCGACTACAAAATTGAAATGAGCAGCGACACAATGACAGTGTTTGACGCGTCCAAGTTTGTGCCCATCGAAGACCGCAAGTTTTACGTTCGACTGATTGTCAGTGAGCCGCTCACCTTCACGATGCCTCACGTGTATGAAAACAGTGGAAACTTTTTGATAAAGTTTCTTCTTAAGAACACATTTCGAGAAAAGGACAAGGAAAAGGAGATTAGACGTGACAACTACATTTCCATTCAGAGCAGCATCTCAAAGATGCGCCTCCTGGTTACGCCGCCAAATGCGCCCGTCGGCCAAAAGATTGACATAAACGTTCAGCTGAGCAAGGGCTCCAACATCAAGCTCATCTGGGACTATGGAGACGGCAACCAGGTGACGGATCACATATCAAGTAAGTTCAGTAGTGGTTCAGTAGCACAGTGAGCAAAGTGTTTGACATTCTTGTTTGTAGTTATTCGAAACAACCAAAAGTTCATCAAGTCGTACCAGTACGCGACACCGGGCGTCTACTTAATCAAAGTGACAGCCACTAACCTGCAGGGCAACACCTCAGCCGAGCATGAGATTGTCGTCGAGCACCCAGTGCTCAAGTACTGGAAACTGACCAACAACTCGCCGAAGCTTCTCCCTGAACCTGTCAAGTTTACCCTGTCGTATCCTGAGGAGCAAATCTTGCCCACCAACGCCACCATGATCATCAACTTTGGCGATACTAAGCGGCACATCTGGAAGGTGCCAGAAGACGCCGAGGACTGGACGGGGGAGTATGAAGTGTCTCACGTGTACGAAAAGTCGGGAGTCTTCAATGTCGATGTGGAAATATTGAACGTAGTGTCAAAGCTTCCCCGTCGATTTCAGGTAATTTATTTATTTGACCACGGCAGTTTCATTCAACTAATGGTACATTTGTTTTCAGGTCGATGTGATGCGGCGAATTAGCGGTCTTAAGGTGAAAGCAACACCCATGGTCAACACTACGGGCCTCCCAATTTCCAGTGAAACGCACTCAGAAAGCCTACTTCCCGTAGGGGCGTCTCTCAAGTTTGACATAAGCGTTGAGAGCGGCGATGTGGAGTACTATCTGGTGCGAATGAATGACCAACTGTATAAGGTTTGTTGATGAGCAAGTTAGTTTCCTGTCATCTAAGCACATGTCTCTACTACTAGAACACCACTCTGGACTCCTTCAATGTGACTTTTCTGGACGCCGGCGAGTACAATCTGACATTCAATGGCTTCAATCACATTCAAAAGCTATCCAAGCCAATTTACCGCCACATTTCTGTGCTTGAACCAGTCGGCGGCCTCGAGGTGGTTGATCTGAGCAATGACACCACTGAGCCTGAAACGAAGCGCCTTTCCGTTGAAATTACCCACCTGGGCACCAACTCCTGTCTGCTGGTCGATTACGGGGAAAAGTCGCGCGAGGATTTGGCCACCTTTGGTGACGCCATCAATTGCCAGCGACTTTTTCCCTCCATCAAGAGCGTTCACAATCAGACACTGACACGAATAATGGAGCTAAGTAAAAAGTACTACAAGCCAAGGGACTACTTTCTCAAGTTTACACTGGCAAATCGCCTGTCAAGAGTCGTTCGTGAGCTAATGGTCACAGTGCTAGGTATGCTCGTTTTGTTGTTAAACTTTTCGTAACATAGTTTCAACTGACCTTCATTACCAGAAATTGACTGCAAGCCCCCGATAATTCTCATCAAGAATCCAGTCAGCTACTGGAAGGGGGGAACTCACGTGTGGCGTTCAAAGGCAGTGCAGCTGTACTCAAAGACTCTGGTTGACTGCAATGCCACGACGACCATTACCCGAGGCTGGACGGCGTTCAAATTGCACGACATTACCGGTCAGGTGGTTAAAGCCGTTGATCTTTCCGATCTCGACTCGTTCAGCAAAAGTTTTCTCTATGTGCCCGCCTTTTACCTTAAACCAGGCTATTACATGTTTCAATTTTCTCTCAACATGACGAGCCCGAATCCGCATCCAGTGCTTCCCTTTTATGCCTCTGCGAGCACTCATGTCAAAGTGGTTCCATCACCCATCATTGTCAGGTATGCAATCTTTTGGTAGAACGAAAAAGCAATTTATGCATTTGATGATTTTCGAAATAGGCTCACTGAAGGAGCACAGTCGCGAGTTGTTCGCGGTTGGGGTCAACGGTAAGCCTTAAGTGGTGCTAGGCAATGGCAGCAATAACCAAACAAATGAACTCCTAAACAGCATCACCCTATCACCTCGCAAATACTCAATTGACCCTGATGACGAACGAAACAAGTACTTTGACATTAAGTGGTACTGCCGTCGCCTGCCCGATGAGCAGTTTTTCAACTTACTTCCCGACGAGCGGCAAAACTTTTCCGATCCCATCTACGACCGGGCCAACATTGACGAAGAATGGGGCGACGACGACGGCGGCGGCTGCTTTGGCCACGGCCCTGGACGCATCAACATGAGTGATGTCGATGAGATTGACTGGAACACGACTTACTTTCGCAAGCCAGACATGTCCTACGAGGTGCGCAAAGCTTTTTGTCAAGTTGCCATTTTTAATGAGCACCATTTCTTTTCAGATTGCCGTTCAGATTATTCCACCTGACCGAGAGGCAAGTTGCAGCAGCTAGTAATAGTCTAGTTTTTAACGCCCAACACTTTGTTTCCTTGCAGCCATCTTGGGGCGCCCTTCAGCTGGTGCTCCTCAAGTCCAAGCCGCCCTCGGTGGTGGTGCAGTGCCAGACAAAGGCTCTGTGCTATCCCCACTATCCGATTGGACAGAAGATCAACCCAGTTCGAGTAGGTCTCCTGGGCAGCTGTACCGAATCCTGCGACGGCCCACTCGCCTACAGTTGGAACATATACGGGGCCGACAATGGCAGCGATGTGCACCTGGCGGATGCCAAAAAGTACGTCGTTGGCTTCAACGAGCCCGCCATGGCCCTCGGCATTGCCTTCTTTGCCGAGTACTACCCTCGCTTCAAAGACTTTTTCGTTCGCCTGACAGTGGAGAATGAAATCGGCCTGAAGGGTGAGTCGGACATTTTTCTGCACATCAACAAGCCACCCGAAGGTGGTGAGTGTTCACTGAAGAACAAGAACGTTCGTGCGCTGCTTGACAAGTTGAGCGTCAAGTGCTCAATGTGGACTGATCCTGATGAAAAGGTGAGTGCGCCCTTACAAGTATCTGTACATTATTTTCTAGTTCTAGTAAAGGTAGTCCCATTTCACTGAAAAATGATGTTTATGTTAACGTTAATTCAAAAGAAGTTCAAAAGAAAGATAAGGAAGAGTAGAAATGGTTCTAGGGCTTACTGTAAGTGGCACCTGAGTGAGTAAAGCACAAGTTTTAGCTTTGTCAGTCTCATCGGCTGAAAGGAGAACACTTACCCTTGGGAGTCTGGCGCTTGTGACCGCCACGGCGGACTCAGATTCGGTAGACGAGGACGCCCTGCTTGGCCTTGTATCCCAGACGGCGAGCCGGGACGAGTCGGGCAAAGGAACAGGTGGGCAACGGAAAAAGCGAAACGGTGAAGCGATCGTTGAGTTTTGTTGTTGTAATCCGAAAATTTTTCGCCGATTTTTTGCTGTTCAGAGAGTACGTGCAGAACGTGTTACCCACCTTAATCTAACAACTATTCCACTATTGACTACCCGATGATAAGCCCATTGAGTACTACGCCTTTTGGATTCGCAACGTGGCGGACGGAGTGCTCAGCTATTTGATGTACGGTCCGGACAAGGATGTACAGCTCATTCTGCCATATGGCAACTTTACTGTGGGCGCCGACATCAAGGACAAAGAGGGTGCACTGACGCGAGTGGAGATGACCAACCTGACGACACTGCTGCCCAGTCAAGAGGACTATGACCAGTTTCTCTCCTCAAGAGCGCTCGACAATACCGACGCATCCGGGGACCAGGCGATGATGAGCATGGTCGCACAGGCACTCTCTTCCCTGATGAACATCAACTTTGGTCGCAAGGTGCGCAATGGTACAACCACTACGACCACCACAACCACCACGACCACTACAACTAGCGTAAGTATTAAATGTCAGAGACTTGTAATACATCGTGTCATCTGTTTGCATTTACAAATAGTCTTATGACTACCTGGACGAAAATGAAATTGAACGGCAAGCGCAGACAAAGGCACGAATGGTCAAATCAGTGAGTGCCATGATGAACGTTGACACGCTCAATTCTCTGGAGCAAGTCGGAAGTGCTCTGTAAGTTGAACACGAATGAGTGTTAATCATTATTCACCAAAACCACACTGCCTTCAACAGAACGGCACTGGCTGGCAAAGGACAAGGCGTGGACAATGAAGCAAAGGAGGTAATCATCCAGCTACTCAATAAAACAGTGACGATGGCGCAGAGTATTCAGGTGGAATCACCTGAGCAGCTGCTTGATTTCTGTCGCTTTGCCGTGGGAACCATGGGTGGCATCGTTAGCGTAAGTGTAAACTTTTCAAAAGACTTACTCTAATTAATCGGCAATACAATTACAGCGAATGACGGAGCAAATTGTTTCCGGGATTGTCCTCCCCACTGACCAGACGAAAGCTTGGAGCCTGGATTACAAAGTGGAAGTCCCGGACGTTGACGATGAGCCAGGTAAGAAATGCTCAATGCTTTGCTGTGATTGCTAGGGCTACCAATAATCTTTTTTTCTCTGAACTAGACTACATTATGGACGCCAAAACATCGGTAGAGGATGCACTGAAAAAGGCAGTCATCCGGGCGGAAAGAATGGCCGGTGAAAAACAAATTCAACAAATGGTCGACTTGACAATCGAACTTGTACTGGCCATCCTCAAGAACATCGTAGTCGGCGAGGAGCCGATTCAGCTAATTTCGCCCAGCGGACTGACCATGACCATTGCCATGTACCCGAAAGGCTCCATCTCCAACAAGGTCATCAAGCACGGCGGATCAACGTACGTCTTTCCGCACGTCTGCGACATTCTGGTGAACACAGAGTGCTTCGGCAATGAGACGCTCGGAGTGTTGGCCGTCTCCTGGCCATCTATTTTGCAGTCTTTCGGGAACAGCGTCGACCTGCTGTCTGAAGACACAAAGACCTTGCAGTTGTTAGTCATCAACCAGTCACTGTCCATTGTCGACGTGCGCAACACCACCAACCCCTTCAGCATCATTGTCCCACGAAAATCGGGCGAAGCTGCAGAGGCCGCCGGCGAAGAGAACACTCTTCCCGAGCCAACCCACGTCACACCCAGGCCCAAGTTTTACGAGTCAATGGTCTACCATCAGGTGATGGTGGAAAAGGCAGACTCGGCGGTGAACATTGAGATCAACCCGAGCAACAATGATTCGGAGATTCTGCTGTACATCAAGTTTCGCGAAAAGCCGCTCTTTGACCACTACGACATGCTCATTCCGCTGCGAGCTGTAAAGACCTGCAATGGCGAGTCGTACGACATTTTCCTCTCGAACCAGGTCATCAAAAACCAAACCGGTTTCCTCTATGTGGGAGTAGTCGAGGTGGACAGAGAAGAGCTGCTCAAGTCGCCGGAGAGTTATGTCCTCGATGAGATCATCATCGACGAGGACGTCACCGCCAACTACAGCATTACCAATTACACAGTGCCCGGCCTGATGCGCGACTACACCACCAACTACTCTATGCGAATCTTTACCTCTGGATGCTACTTCTACGATTACCAACGCAAGATTTGGTCAGCTGAGGGCTGTCTCGTTGAGTCGGCCAACTACGCAATGACTCACTGCAAGTGTAATCACTGTAAGTTCTTGAGCATTGAGACAATCCCTTAACAATGGTACTAAACAACTTTTTTTTGCCACAGTGACCTCATTTGGCTCGGGCTTCTTTGTAATGCCTAACTCGATCGACTTCTCCTACGTTTTTGCCAATGCCGGCTTCTCCGACAATGTGACCATCTACATGACCATTGTCATCACCCTCAGTCTGTACGCCTTGATGATGGTGTGGGCGCGCAAAGAGGATCGCAAAGACTTGATGAAGTTAGGCTCGACGCCGCTGCCTGACAATGAGGCCACAGCCAAGTACCTCTACGAGATTATCGTCTACACTGGGGACAAGGACGGCGCAGCGACCGACTCCAAGGTTAGCTTTATCCTTTCGGGCGAGGATGAAGAGACCGGCGTTCGTCGACTAGAGGATCCTTTCAGAACTCCTTTCCGGCGAGGCGAAACAAACTCCTTTGTGATGGCTGTTCCCAAAAAGCTGGGCCGACTCAACTACATTCGCATCTGGCATGACAACAGCGGTGAGGGCAAGTTCCGCAGCTGGCTGCTCAGTTTCATTGTCGTCAAGGACGTGCACACCGGGGAAAAGTACGAGTTCATCTGCAACAAATGGCTGGCAGTTGAAAAGGACGACGGCCTCATTGACCGACTGCTGCCGGTGGCCGGAAGAGACGAGGCGACCGAGTTTTCACACCTCTTTCACCAGACCACCCAGAAGAACCTGGCTGACGGGCACCTGTGGTTTAGCATTTTCATGCGTCCTCCTCGGTCACGATTCACGCGCATGCAGCGAGTTTCCTGCTGCATGGCACTGCTCTACCTTTCTATGCTGGTCAATGCCATGTGGTACGAGAGAGTTCCCTCGAAACCAGGCGGCTCTTCGCTCGAGTTTGGCCCTTTTTCCCTCTCGCCGGAGCAGATTGGCGTTGGCTTCATGTCAAACTTGATCGTCTTTCCGCCAACGTTTCTCATCATTTTGCTCTTCCGCAAGTCACGCCTCAACCGCCTGCGACCATCGAGAATCACCGAGGCGCTGAAGAAGCAACGGGTCTACCTGGATCAGATAAAGGGCAGCGGCAAGTCGAGCTCCACCTCACTGCAAAAGCAGTCGAGCAAATCGGACACCGACAGTGTCTCCAGTCTGTCGCAGCAGCAGCCACGGCGGTCATCTCGAACCTCGAACAAACGGAATCGTTTCACCTTGCCGCACTACTGTCGCAGTATCGGCTGGCTTCTGTGCAGCCTCTCCATCGCCGTGTCCATCTTTTTCCTGTGGGCGTATGGCATTCAGTTTGGCGATGAGAAGACACGCAAGTGGATCACCTCACTGATTGTCTCCTTCTTCGCCTCCATCCTCGTGACGCAGCCGATCAAGGTCTTTCTCACCGCCATCATCCTCTCGACCATCTTCAAGTCACCTGACGTGGATATTGACGACAGCGAAGAGGACGAGGATGACATTGACTTGACGATGCTGCAAGAGGACGAAGAGTGGCTGCACGACTCCTACTCAAACAGCATGAACCGCTCGCGCATGTATCGATCGCCGAACCTAGGCGTACTGGAGAAGATTAAAATGCAGCGACTGAAGGAGCTGAAAATGATGGTCATACTGAAGGACATCTTCTCGTACATGTGCTTCCTTTGGATTCTCACCGTCATTAGCTACGGCAATCGTGACCCCAGTGCATACCTCATGAAGGAAACGCTAGTCAAGACCTTTATTGAAGGCCAACAGAACGGAGGCGTTAACTACATGGACGTACGTGCCCACTGATATTGTAAAATGCCGATTCTTTATTAATGACGTCCTTTTTCCGTCAACAAAAACAATAGATCAAAACGCCCGAGCAAATGTGGAAATGGTGCAATCAAACGCTGATACCCAGCCTACTTATTGGCGACTGGTGAGTGAACAAAAAAACGCTGCCATCTTTTCACTGTTTCTTTCTTGCTGCAGGTACAATGGATACAAGCCGCTGGGACTACGTGGCTTTCTCAATGGTAAACTTTGGATTGTTGTCCATAAGTGGCTCAATGTCAACTTTTTGTTTTTTCTCCTAGATCGCGTCAACCGCATGATGGGCTACGGAATCCTCCGGCAGATTCGCGTTCAGCCCAACACATGTCAGGCGGAGCTGCACTTTCAAAAACTGATCAACCGATGCCGCGCTTTTTCAAACATAATCAATGAGGACCGCATGAGCTACCACCCGGGATGGCTGGGCGAGTCAGAGCACTCCTACGTCAATGAGTCGTTGCCGCTGAGCAAAGCCGGATTTTTAAATCCGTCGAAGAGTAAGAAAGACGAGTGGAACTACCGCTCTCCCTCCGAACTGGACGGCCTTCCCTTTCTCGGCAAGCTGGACGTCTACAGCGGCGGAGGCTACGTCCTGGCGCTGAAGGGCTCTCGCGAGGACCTGTGGCCACGCATAGAGAAGCTCATTGCCGACAACTGGATCGACGAACGGACGCGCGCAGTCGTCGCCGAGTTCTCCGTGTACAACGCCCAGGCGAATCTGTTTGGCATCATCTCCTGCGTGCTGGAGTTTCAGCCCGGCGGCGGCACCATTCCCAACTACCGCATTGACGTCATTCGCCTGATGCGCTACCACCAAGGCTTCGGGCTCTTTGTCATTCTCTGTGAGCTCTTTTACCTCTCCTTTATCGTCTACTTTACGGTGCGCGAGTTTCGCCTGCTGCACGAGCAGGGCAGCATGTACTTCAAGAGCTACTGGAACTGGGCGGAAATGGTGGTCATTGTGCTGTCGTACTTTGCCCTGGCTCTCTACATTTACCGCCTCATTCTCACCAATCAAATACTCTCCGTCTTTGACCAGACACACGGCAATGGCTATGTGAAGCTGCAGTACGTCAGCGCCGTCGACGAGGTTTTCGGCTACCTCCTCGCCTTTATCATGTTCGTGGCCATTCTCAAGTTTATCAAGCTGCTGCGCTTCAACAAACGAATGGGCATTCTCTACGCGACACTCTCACAGTGCTCCAAAGATCTCAAGTCATTCTCCATCGTCTTTTGCATCGTCTTTTTCGGCTTTGTGCAAATGTTTTACGTGCTCTTTGGCTTGACAATGAAGGAGTTTTCATCTTTTGTGGTAAGTTACCAGTACCAAATTGTGGTTCTGTACAAACTTTAAACTATCCAAAATTTTGCAGAACGCCGCCGAGTCAACGTTTGGAATGGTGACGGGCAAGTTTGACTTTGATTCAATGGTCATGGCTGCGCCTCTCCTAGGACCGGTTGTCTTCTTTGTGTTTGTCCTGATAGCCACCATTGTACTGGTCAACATTTTCCTCACGCTCATCATCAGTGCATTTGAAACGGTCAAGCATGATGTAATGAAGCAGGACAACGAGTACGAGATTGTTGACTTTATGAAGAAGAAGCTAAAGAGTCTCGTCGGACTGTACGACTTTTCGCAAGAGACGCGAGAAGTGGTCGACCAAAAGGAGCAAAAGCTAAAGTTGCTGGAGGAGCAGATTGCCTTTCTCCCCACCAAAGTGGACTACTTTCTCAACTTTGTCAACAAGGTGCACTTTAAAGGCCAGCTAAACATCAAGGCAGACCGCAAAAAGTCGACATTTGACGAGTTTGTTGCGGAAAAGTACAACGACCGTACGACCGGTGACAGTGCTGCCAGATCGGGCACCACTGGCAGACCCAATGGAAGGCGTAATCGCCGTCGTTCAAGTGTTCGCAATGAAGAGGCTCGAGCACCCGTTCCCCGAGTGGCCTTTCTCAACTGGAACGAAATAGAGTGAAAGTGGAATCGACTGATCATCCCAAATGGATCACACCTCTTCTCATTAGCTAACTATTCATTGTTTAGCAGCTTTGCTGGCAGTTGAGCCTTTTGCGTGTTTGTTGTTCACTTTTGCAGCACTTGCTGATTATTATTAGAAAGCACTCCTCAAAAAAGTAGCGCCCGTCAGAGTAGAGATGGATAATATTAAAAAGCGCGGGTGCAGTAGAGTACTGCCATTGGCACGACACGAGTGGGCTCTTGTTTGCACAGCTCACCACAGAGAGTGCAGTGAACGTGACCAGGATAGACAGCTTCCGAATTGAGCGCGTCACTCATCAGCAGTCATTTGAGCAGCTTCACTATCGTCGTCAATTGTCACCAAGTGGTGGCCTCGACATTAGAAAAGACACTTTCCTTTTGGATCAAGTGTGAATTTGATTAGTTTTTATATGAAATGGCAATGGCAAGCACGTTATTAAAGAGCTTTAGCCACTGAGATGATAATCAGCCGTCAAAGTGCACACAATCATTGCAATACACTACACCGAGTTGTGTACTTCTGGACGTCTGAGCCACAGAGATTGCTTTGTTGCAAAGATGCAGAAAGTGAGTCTCGGCTTAAATGGAAATTAGATGGGCAGAGTTGCATTTAGGTTTTGATAAACTGCAGTGTTGACATTAGAAACTATACCCGATTCTAGTGAACGAAGCAATTGTCACACTTTTCCATTGGGTGGTCTGAATGGTCTGATTGTTCTCAATTGAAAAATATAACGAAATATACAAGATTACAAAAATGCAAAAAATGTAGGAAATGAAAAGTAAATGGAAAGACTTTTTTCATCGAAAGTGATAGCGGCAACAGCCCCGATATGATCAATTCAGCATAATTTGAGCCAGGTTTTGTTCCAAAATGACCGAACGAACGTCTTTAAAGACGAGCTATTCAATTTAAAGTTCAATTTAAAATGTGTCAGCAAAAAGGCCTCCGTTCTATACTTACGGAAATATTTTCCGTTGACACTGCCGTAGTCCAGTGAAAATACAGTCGTTTTTCTCTGCGAATATGACACTTCGACTGAAACAAGTGGATGAAAAACGATTGAACTTGCTTCAAGTCTGTCGGTTCACCGTGGAATTGGGGAAAGTACAGGTCAATAGTGTCGTTAAATGTGTCTGACTTTTTAGTTTTCATCAAGTGTTTCTTGCGCTCGCGAATGTTTTTTAGCTTTTCGATGAGAAGATCAGTTTTGTTAAAAAATATTATTGATGAAATGGTATTGAATGACTCGTGATTGATGATGGTCTCAAAAATTGCCAATGACTCTTCCAGACGATTTTTGCTTCGTTCTTCCACTAAAAACTGATCATACTCAATGGAAGACACGATAAAGAGAATTGATGAAACGTTGTCGAGACAGCTGAGCCATTTGGTCCGCTGTGCGCGCTGCCCACCAACGTCAATAAAAACAAAGGGTACTCCCTTTATTTTTACAGAAAACTCAATTACGGACTTTGTGGGCACCCTAGAGTGGAGAATATCCGCATTGGTGGGAATGTACTTGCCAGATGAAATTCTCTTTAGATTGCTCATCAAGTAGTAGAATCCATCGCTCTAAAGGGGTTAGAGAATGTTTGAGTAATGAATTCAACGGAGCAACAAAACAACTCACCAGTTGAAACAAATTTCGTCTTTGATAGGTTTGTTGAATACCGCTGTCGTTCCAAATGCAGTCGATAAGTGAGACGTAGCGAAAAAAATATTCGGGCGTAATTTTGTTTTTAGTATCAACTCGAGAAACAAGATTGACAGCGTTGGCCACCTTTTCCGCGTTTCCCCATTCAATCTCCAGCTTGGAACGGGCATCAATCAACACTTTTATGCCTTTTAATATGTTCTGGTAGATATTGTGTCGCACTTCCTCTACCGACTCGTCGTCAAAGAGACTTTCCCCATGAATGATCTTCATCTGCTTGATGATCGTCGATTTTCCAGATTCCCCTGCACCAAGCAAGAGAATCCGTATTTCACGTCGAAGTCTTCTTTTATCTTCCCGAAGCATCTTATCAATCTGATGACTACGTCGTGACTCCTTAAAGTGGCTACTTTTGCACAAGCAACAAGCCATGTTTGCAATCATCACAGCCTTGCCGATTTGACAGACAGATTTGTCAACAGCTGAGATGAGATGAGGTGACAAGACTGGTAAGTGGGTAAGAGGGTGAAAACAAAGGTAATTGCAGAGGGAAATTGGTCAGTAGTGTGGGCGCTTAATCGGTCCAGTAGTAGTGTACAGGTGCTGTACAGCGCCGACAGATGAGATGATGGTCTGTGCACTTGGCAGGCGATTGCTCATGTTTTGGTAGTGGCTCACCGCTTCACCAGACGCATCCACTCTTTCCACCACTCAACAGGCTTCTCTCCCCCTTATCACCAACGCTGCACAGCTTTAGCTGTAGCGAGGATGACACATTTTCGCCAATAGACTGGCCGTGACATTTACTAGAAAGTGTCGTACACGCTTCATTTTACCTTTTCAAATTGATCGGCAACCATGTGGCTACCACTAATCAACAATTCAAGTGTTTCAAATTGTAAAATCAAATGACTAAACACTAATAAGGGAACGTTTTTTACTTTTTCCTGTGCGATATGACTCGAGGGGAATGGCAGAGCAATAAAGTAACACATTGTATCCTGGAATTTGTTTTTTGTAAACATCAACCGATGCGACAGAAACGAAAAACAAAACAAAACATGAGATTGCGTCACTCTGATTGCTCACACGCAGATGACGTGAAAGTATTTCAATGTGTGCGAGCGCGGCAACTTTAGCACCCAACATCGAAAATGTGAAACCCAACATTTGTTCTCCTTTTTTATCATGTTCACCAAGTTGGCATGTCAGAGGGTAAGTCATAACCAAGCACTCAATTGTGGTTGGCACGCGCCCTGAACCTGTCTGTCCGAACCAATTTACCTTTAATTCTGTCATCACTCGGTACGCTCAATTGATCTGCAATAAGCTTGGTGAATACACACACACACAGAGTATAACCTGATGTCGATCTTAATCTAGGGGCCCTTTATTGGGTGTTCGACGACCATAAAGACAGGTGAATGGCAGCAGGAAAGCTGTCAGTTGCTGGTGGTCTGCGGACAGGCCACTTTCATTTGGCACGACAGAGTCTTTCACTGGTGTGTCTGGTGGCGGAAGCAAATGTGTTCAATCAGAGTGGATCGGTGCTGAAACGGGTGCGTGCAGAGCAGTGAGCGGGTAGCAGAAGTCTGCACCTGTAAGTAGTACGACACGAATCCTGCAAGAACGGGCACCCGCCCAAACTTACCAGTTCAGTGTTGGCCGAATCCACTCTCAGTCGCAGTGAAGCAGTTGATCGTCATTCAGTGGGTGACCAGCGTCTTCTTCGTCTTTTTGCCGAGTCACGAGAAGATGGCCAAAATGGAAGAGGCTGCAGCTCGACTTTCAGTGATGAAATACACATTACTTTTTTTGCACCTTATTTTCATTCTCGTTCTCGTCGCTCAAGTCATCCTGTCCTTTATAATGCATGGCATTAATCCAACGCTCTTCCTGTTGACCATCTTTGATTTAAACTCTGTCATTCAACTCAGCGAGACACTGCAGAATGCACACAATGCCAATAGTTCTGCGTCGTATATCGTTGTCAACAGTCCCTCCTCTGAGTTTCTTTTTGTCGCCCTGACATTTTTTATCATTATCATTTTTAACCAGATTCTCGCCATTATTGCAGTGGCCATTCGACGCAATTGTTTAGCCTTTTTAGTATTTTCTTTGATTGTTAATTTGTCAATCTTTTGCTTATCGGTCACCTTTGTAAAGACAAATCTCTTTCTGATACTCACTAGTTTGGTGCTGCTGTCAATTGCGTACATTCACGAGCTGAAGCAAGTGAAAGGTGCGGTGCATCAGTACGCGACAGTATCAAACGCGCAGCGAAGGTCACCTGAAAACTACCACCCAGCGACTATTGACAACGTGCAAATGTACCCACCAAGCCATACGCCCTCTACACCTAACGATCCAAAGATTCTCGCTCCAATCATTTACTGTCCTCACTACTCGGAAAGTGTTTGCTAACTACAGAACTCTTTTACAATTTTGTTTGTGTTTTGACGTTTAAATTACCCGTAACAATAGATTTGTATTATTGAAAAATATTTTTATTTTACATATTAAAAAATCAAAATGAGGCTTTATGTATGGCGTCCAAATCCGTCTCCCAAGCCTAAAAAAATAAAAATCAGTGTCAGTTTTAAGTAAAATGTTGCTCTTTTGCTGACTAGCTTACCGCGAACGGGTGGAATTGTATTCGGATCGGGCGTTGTTGTGGAAATTCGATGTGAGCTGTCTTTTTTCTTTGGCCGTTTTGTTGTTGTGGATGTCATCAAAGGAGTAGTAGTCTTTGTTTTTCCTCCCCTTTTCTCTTTTGAACGTTGGTGATTGGAAGACTTTCGGTGATTATCGTGCCTCCCTGCAGTGTGCGGTTCAGCAGATCGATTTTTCAGGCGGGCAAGGTCTTCTCGTAGAAGCTGCCTAATTTTTTCAATAGCAGCTCTCTTTTCTTTTAAAGCTTTAGCAGCCGTTTCTTTTTGACTTGAAAATTTCCCATCAGTTTCTCCATTGTCTTCCACTAAATGTGCCGATTTTCCGAGAAACTTTTTAACTCTAAACTGTCCCTGTTGAACCCATTTCGGTATTGTTTCAAGTGTCATCAAACGGTGGCTGTTTTCTGTAAAACACAAAAAATTAATTTAAATGTTTTTGAATTTTTATTACTGCAGTACCTGGCGTAATGTTTCCATTTTTCTTCTTTTCTTCAGACTGTTTAGATGCTAACACAGTTTGAATTGAGAATGAGCATATACTCAACAAACACACTGCTGACAAGAAATAGCGCATTTTTGTTGTACAACTTTCAGTGATATTACTCTGTACCTTTTATATAGTCCTTCATGATAACATTTTTTAAAAGCTTCTAAAACCGGATTCCAAATTGAAATTGCTATTGTGTAGATAATGGTTAAATCAACAATGAGGGGGAAAGTTTGCCCCAGACGGTGAGTAAATTAAAGTCATGGTTGTTTGTTGAAAACACAAATGAGTTTGTTTGAAGCATCTTAAATGTTGTGTGAGAAGGGTCGTGAGAAGTAATTTGCCAGTGTTGGTAAAGCGCAATCGTTGTCGTCACTTAATTGCCAATTGATTTTTTATTATTCTCTTCTGCTTGTTCAGTGATTTTTGCGCAGTAGACTACAATAGACTTGGCGTACAGTGTTTTTGGCTCCGTTGGCAACGAGTGCTTTCCCAGTGCTGGCTGTGAGTGCTTGGTCGCTAAGCAAACAGGTCGCTTTGGAATCGCTAGGCATCAGTGTGCCAAATAAATGAAACAAGCGGAATTTATATGCTACCAGAATCTGGCTAAATTATTAATCTGGCACTCTGAGGAGAAAGTGCCAACTCTGCAGCTGTGCCCTCTTTTTTGTACATTTGCTCGCTGTTGTGCACTACCAAATTACCAAGTAATGTTTGTCCCTGTGGTGAAGCTCTGCAGTTTGGCCGATATGCAGAGTTTTCACCGTCGCTAGCACCTGAAACAAGCAATGGTCACTTGGCCAATGCCTTTTGTATGATGAAATGCCGTCCAGTGGTCGCCAGCCGACAACTCAACATGCGGAAACTATTGGCATTACTTTTAAAAATTTGCCTTCTTTGTAGCCTTAGTTTTCTAACATTTTCATTGCCACTGGCTCTGTTTCTTCTCTTTCCCTATCTGCATGGAATTGTCATTTTGTTGATATTTAACCTCGGTACGTTTATAGCAAACACAACTATAACAGTTGTCAATTTCTAAAACATTACTTTTATCAACAGCAATCAACAGCTTTACTGGCGTCTTGGGCATCCTCATCGGCTGTCGCAGCACAATCATCAGCACAGCTCTAGTGGAAATTGTTCTGGTTCTGCTCATCGTCGGCAGTAATCTGCTTTCAGTTCCTGGTCTTGGCTACATGTTCGCAGGAGCAGTAGCTCTCTTTGCACTGCAAATATTCTACTCATCATTGATCAAGGTAGAAAAAGAAGATAAGTTTGTTTGGGCTGCTTACTACCAGAATGACTACAAGAGAGAAAAACGAGAACGCCTTGTAGTTGGCGAAAGTGTTTGAAAAGTTTTTTATTTCTAAACAATAAAAAAATAGTTTTCACGCATTTGACTAGCTTTGATCACATTTAGTACAGTTATGCAACAACGAAAAAACACGCATTGCTAAGTTTATCAAAATTAAAAAATGTTAACTAAACTGTTGTCCGATATGAGGAGAATGCTGCAGTGAAACTAGAGTACTCGCAGCGGCCACTCGGCTGTTTGGCACAAAGATGCCACCAGGCAGCTGCACTAGTGTTGTGAGAACGGCTGCCAAGCCATCTGATGTCGGCTCGATGGCCACCGGTCTGACACTGCCTCCACTGGTAGCTACACTTTTATTGTTTGGTCTGCCCACCTGCACTGGACCACCTTCGGGATAGATTTTGGGAGACTCACGAAAGCCTGTGGTTGGGTTAAGATTGTATTTTAATTTAACTTTATTAGCTTTTTACTGCTCGTGATGAAACATACCTTGTGTCAAGTGTCTGAATAGAGACATTCTCTTGCTAGGAGTAGCCAGTGCAGTGGTATTTTTGCCACATGTCGAACACTTTCGAAAGCCAACTGCTGGGTCAGTATAAATGTCAGGAAGAAGAAAAATGCACGCAAATGGTCGACTGGCCATGTGCTGGAGTTCAATTTGGTGAAGCTGTTGAGCGCGACGACTTAAATAGATTTGCTTCATTTTAAAAAAAGAAAAGAAAAAAGTGATGAAAAAGAAGAATGCACTAAAAAATACGGAAAAGAAAACAAAAAGATCAATTCGACACTGGTCTTGGCGGAATAAAATGTATCCCAAGTTTCGGTCGCCATTTTTTCCCAAAAACGGATGATGCTTTCCACGAATGGCCAAAAAATATCTCGTTACTCTCAAATCTGCATTTAATAGAATGTTATTAGGCTTGAATTGATTTAATCATTGACGTATTCACAATACAAACCTTGTGTTTTGTATGGGATTGTCACTTCAAGTCGATAGCGGACTTTTCTAAAAACGGCAATTTCATTCAGGTTGGTTACTGTAAAATACTTTGGTGTTGCACTTCCCACGTGTTCTTCTCGCAAATGAAAAGGCTCTTTAATCGTATGCTTATAGTTGGATAGTTCATCCGAGTCGTCTATAGACCACGAAAACTCTTCTTTCTGATCGGGAGTCAAAACTTTATCGAACTGAGACTGAAGGTAGTTTTTGTCAATGTACGTGTGATGAAATCCATTTGACTGGTTTGTTTTGACAACAAATAAATCGTCTTTTGAAGCAAGGTACATGTCCACTTCCCCTTTGGTGACCGCCAATATAATTTTGATGTCAACATTCATAAACCGAGGCTAAATAAAAACCGTTGTAAATTGCAAGGACAAAGTCAAATAAAAAAAGTACCTGAATTGCAAAAAATATTAAACGCCCCGAAAGAATTGGCTTGGGATTACGCATACAATCCGTGTCTTGTTCTGAGTCTAAGCAGTACTCTTTATCGTAGTTCATGTGCCTGTAGCATTGGTGTCCGTTTGTTGGAAGCCCGTAATAAAATTCTTTGCACTTGGAGCACTGAAGCATCCAACAGGGCAAAGAATATGTGGTCATGACTTGTGCCGACTTGATAAAGTACGTTTTGTTGATGTACGACGAATACTCTTTCGTGTTCAGATAGTTACACTGACGGTCATTTTCAGTATTATTCTGGCAGTTGCAGTTTTCTCCATTGAAGGGGTTGCATAGCCATCCGTGCTGACCACAGACGCACTGCCTACAGCCATCACGAATGTCGTCGCTGATTTTGAAAAATCCAAGACGACAACGATCACACCTTTCTCCTTCGGTGTTGTTTTGACAGTCAACGCAAACAGCTCTAGACTCGGTGATACCTTCAATGACTTTACTGCTCAAGTCATCCCAAAAGTCTGGGTCGGTTGTCCTATTTGCGAGTGATTCTTTGAGCAAGTCCTCACTAAAGCATTTGTTTGAATGATTATGACAGTATTCTCCACAGTGAGTACAAGCTCCACCGTTTTTCGGATCGCCAACAAAAAATGGCTGGCATTTGCTGCACTGTGGTCCCAAAGTGTTGTGCTTGCATTCAAGGCAGTGATCGAGGTTTCCAGCAGACAAACAATTTGCGTGGCCATTGCACTGTTATTGTAAATTTTAGTTTTCAAAGTAAGTTTTAAAAATTGATTATTTACCTTGCACTTTAGCGAGCAGTCACTTCCAATATATCCTTGAAAGAAATGAAAAATTAATATTCCAAAATAATACAAATTAATCAAATTACCAAAATTGCATTCACACAAGTTTGGTTTCACACAAACGCCATGTATGCAGCCTTGAATGCAAATTGGCCTACAAACATTGCTCTCCACCAAAATGTACTCAGGTTTGCAGCGACACATAAATCCGTCCTCAAGGTCAACACATTCTTGTGAGATTGAATCGCAGGTGTGATGCCCGTTGGCGCATTCATTTTCTAAAAGGAATTGGTCAGAATTGATACGAGTGTTTTTACAAGATGCTACGAACCTTTAGGCAGGTACAGGTAATGCCACTGAACAGTGAAACTGGTGATCGGCTTGTAGAATGGCTTATTCACCAGATAGGTAATCAAGTTGGCGTTTTCTCCGCTACAAGGCTCGGTGAATGAATCGAACAGTCCACCTCGCAAACAGACGCCAACACCATCAACTTGAAAGCCGTAAATGGCGCACCAGCCACAGTGTGCTGCACTGAGGCAGTCACTGGCCTTGCTGTGAGACTCACAGTCGACCGGGCACAGCTGACGGCGAATGAGCGATCCGCAACGACCACCACTGCAGCGAAGCAAGGCGTACGTCGGGGAAATGCACTCCCGGGACTGGGCGTCGTAGAGGCACTCGTGGGAGCCACTCTCATCACCGATGGCCGCCTCAAGACAGAGTGAACACGTGGAGTGCTGGTGGCAACGTCCCGGACAGGACAGTGGTGGCACTGTTTCCACGTTTGTCAGCAGAGCCTCCTCAATGACCGCCGAGTCAATGCAGGTCCAGTCTTCGATAGGGCTCATTTTGGGGTTGTGTCCAAATTTGACAAACTTGTAGATCTGCCTAGTCCATATGCAGGCAGATTTGTCTCCTGATGCAGGTTGTGAAATTTGAAGGCACTTTTCACAATCGGCTGCGAGGCATCGTTGCAGTGGGCACTGTGAGGTCGTTTCAATACTGGTGTAGTGGCAGACATCAATTCGGGAAGTATTGGCCTGCTGAAGCCAGTCACAAGTGTCATTCAGTGCAATGCAATGACCTTGTTTATCACGGCAGTTTGTGCACCACTGACAGCTCTCTTCGGTACTGACAGACACTGCGTAATTTCGAGTAGTACAATCTATACAGTTGTCGTACATTGAACAGTCTAAGGACTGCTTGGGAATGCTGCACTTTGGTTCTTTGACAAATATATTGCTTCTTGAAAGGCAGTTACTCTGATTACTAGAAAACAAAACGCAAAAATCATTGGGCATTTGAATGGTGCTGATTTTTCTCATGATTTCAGTTGAGTTTGAAAAGGTTGCAGTTTCATACAGATATAGTAGATTGTCAAAAGTATCGTAAAACATCGACTGAATACGTGGTTGATTGATTAGAAATCGGTCAATTTGATCTGTATCAAAGAGTGACATGTTCAGCGGTATCCAGTTGCCACAATAAAATTGATATACCCAAATTAAATTTTCTGCCAGTTCGCCGTCTTGATCTTGACCTCCACTGATAATCATGTAATTATGGGTTACGGTGGCCATAGACAAATATTGCCGGCTAGGCCATGGACCACCTCTGGCAGGGTCATTTGGCCGAACTCGATGCCAAACTTGTGTGGTCATGTTTAGTACGTACAAGGTGTCAGAAATGATTGCCTTTTGAGTTTCATCATGTCCCACACCTCCAAACAAATAAACAGCACTTTGGTTTTTCCAGTAGACCGCTGAATGACCAAAAATACCAACTGGCAGTGCACCTTTGGTGTGAAATATTTTCCACTGTTTTAAAGTTGGAAGGTATATGAATTGATGCCGCACAAATCCTTCAGTTGGTGAGTAGCCTCCAACCAACAAAATTGCTTCATTCTGATTGCTATCAATATCAACCGGCGTCAAAGTGTGGCCAAGTAGTGGTGGAATAATTTCATGGTTATGAGCTTCAATTTTTGACCATTCAAAGTGAATTCTACTGTTTGATGGATGCTTTATAGCAACACAGGACCAAAAATCTTGAAGCACATTTGTGTTGTTTTGACTGCTCAAACCACCGGAAACAAAAAGAATGTTTTTGAAATGCACACTCGCGTACAAATAACGGTTTTCAGGTCGTATGCCTACGTTCATTGATTCATTTGAAAGCCAGCTTTTTGAAACCTTGTCAAAGGCAGTTATGTGAAGGTGTACCGAGTCTTCTCTTCCGCCTAAGAATATAAAAAAGTTTTCCCATTTATACAAAAGGTGTTTTCCAGTGGGCCAATTGTTGTCGTCAATCAAATTTTCAAAAAGTGTTTTTTGGTGTAAGAGCGAAATAGTGGAAAGGTTTTTTGTCGGTAGAATAATTCTGTCCTCAACTTTTGTTTTAGAAAGCCTAGCAAATGAGGCATTGAATCCTTGCAATAAACTTTCGCTGGTGTAGTAAACAGTGACAAAGCCAGACATGGAGACGACGGTTACATCTTCTGCTAGAACATTTCGACCACAAAGATTTGATAATGTTAAAAACTTGATCTTTGCTGAAGCTGAAATAAACTGAGGAATGCCGTCGTATACTGACACTTTACTTGAAGAGCAGTTCAACTGGGCGCCGTTGAATATTGCTATTTTAATAGGAAATGATACGCTGTGGTTTAGTGCTGCATAGTAATTTGCAAAAGTATCACTTTTCGCAGGTGATTTGTGCGTTGTGAAAATCCACAAGCAGCTAATGTGTGCTGCTGGGAGATCATTTAGCGAGTTTTGTTTTTTAAAATGGATATTGCGAATGTATGAGCCAAAGTAGCCCTGGTCCACCTGGGCAATCACTGCTCGATCTTGGCACTCCAAAAAGCAGTTGCCCCCATGGCGAGCATCTCCATAAAAGCCAGTTTGACAACGCTCACATTTTGGGCCTTCAGTGCTGTGCAGGCAGTAACAGTGACCGGTTTCAGTGTCACAAGAACCCCGAGAAGTATCTTCATGAAGATTACAGTCACAAGGCGTACAGCCGACAGTCGAGTTGGTGGCACTGCCAAAGGAGCCAACCGCGCACAGATGACAGTGCTCTCCAGTTGTACCGTCTTTACACTGGTCACACTTGCCTAGTCCGCTGTGGCAGGTGCTGTGATTGTTGCAACCGCAGTCTGTGCTGCAGTCTGGCCCGGTCCACCCAAGATCGCAGATGCACCTGTAGTCGGGAAACTCTGAGCAGAAGCCATGAACACAGTTCTTAGTGCATGTACGAACACAGTTTTGTCCGTCTCCGGAAAATCCTGGCCGACAGGTGCACCAAAACGACTGGTCAGTGTCGATGCAGTCTGCTTCCGGGTGGCAATTGTGCAAATGTTCATGCTGGCATTCGTTTACCAGCGGACATGTCCCGTTATACGCTGGAATAAATTTTCCTCTTGGGCCATCCACTATCACAATGGAAGAATGAGTAAGAGTTGCGCCAAGGTTGCACTCATTTTCGTTAAGATGATTTTTAGTTGTGCAAAATGCCTGAGAAGAATCCGACTGAAGAGAACACCAGCCACACGTTGGAACGCTTTCACACAGAAGGCAGTTTGAATGACGCAAACACTTGTCACAGAGAATCTGCGAATCGTTTAGTCCCAGTTCGGCAAGAAAGTGCTTTCTGTGGGTAATAAGTTGAAGACTTTCAAATGAATGACAGTATTTAAAGTAGGCAGGCGAGGAATGGTAAGCTGCCGCAGAGATGCACTGCTGTCGTGACTGACACCAGACACACTGACCAGTGTGGCTGTGGTCAAAGCACAGGCTGCAGGAGAGGCGACTAGTGCACAGTGGCGGACAAGAACTCAGCTGTTGAATGGATCGGGGCGAGCGGCCCCGTCGGAGGCATTGCGATTCCTCAGGCAACCATTCACACCAGTCACTAGGGCTGCTGAGACATGCCTGACATTCGAGAAAGTCACTGCAAGTGACGCACTCCTCGGAATCGACCACCACATTTTCTGATAGTGTCCTGCACTGGTTTGGGTTAGAGCGGGTAGTGCACTTGCTTGAAGTGGAACACCAGGCACAGGCTCTGTTGCTCAGACACGCCGTACAGCCCGACAGTTGCTGGCACTGGTGTGGGTCGCGAAAAGGCGTCAGGTTAGAGTTGGACAGTACTGAGTTGGCACTATCGGCAAAGTTGACTTCGATGCTTTCGTATTCTAGCTTTTCAAAAGTGGTCCGGATGGGAAATTGAACAATGAGATCAATGAGAAAGTTGTCTTCGAGAAGAGTGTCACTTGAAAAGTTGATGGGAAAATCAAAATATGACCGGTAAAGTGTGTTTGAAGAATTCACTGAAATATTGCTCGAGTTGATGGGATGACCGTCAAAGAAAAAGGTTGAAAATGGACTAGTGGAAGCGAGATAAAGTCGAAGTCTGTTTTCCTGAAACGGCTTTAATCCAAAAGGGTGAATGTGCCCGAGAAGGCGGCCAATGTTTAGTAAGCTCTCATTGCTAGGCTGCTTGAAGGTTTCAAGTTGATTACGAAACAAGTTTTTAGAAAAAGCACTGTTGAACGACGTTTTTACGTCAATACGAGGCAAAACTAGAGACTGGTCAGGACGTGATACATTTTGAGGGTAAAAATACTTCAGAAAGGTTATTCCCGATTCGATATTGTGCATTATGCAGTCGTTGAAGCTGACTAGAAAATGACTAGAATGAGCAGATTGCGAAAGATTGGCACGAAAGCACTGCAGGTCGAGCGAATTCCACTGGCAAGTGTTAGATTGATGCAAAAGAGGGAATCCTCCAAAGTTGTCTGCTTTGTAAATTTCTACAAAAAACACGAGAATATAAAACAACGGCAACAAGTGGCAAGTACACTTACCAATGTTTTCAATTGTGTTGGCCAGACATGAATAGCAAGTGCCAAGACGAGGGCAGAGACCGGGACAGTAATTGAGCTGCCCAACTGATTGGGATGAGCACTGGAAATTGTCATGAACACAGTATCCGGAGCGATTCTGGCCAGTGCCATTGCCAATAGGGCACCAGGAGCAATTAGCTGCCAAACTGCACATCGATTTGCTCTTTGAGTAAGAGCAAAGTTCATATTGCGATGCATTAAAGAGCACTCTGGGCAAGTCGAATGCGTACACTTCATGACGCACGTGACTTGAGAATCCACCAAGAACAAATACGAGGTTTTCTCTGAGTACTGAGCTGTGGGAGGTTAGCCCTGCCGTGGGAAACGTCCAGGAAAGGCTGGACATGAAGTGGTCAAGGTGGCTCCACCACTTGTGGCAGATTAAACTGTAGACAAAAAGGCGAGTTTTGGAGCAGTTTTCAGTGTGTCCGCCAAAAATCAACAAGTAGTGCTCCAGGAGAAGCATCGAGTGAAAGGCACGAGGTGAGGGAATATGGCTGTCCTGAGATGTAGAGAATTTCAAGCGCGACCAGACCCTGTTGTCCACGTTGAACAAGTGCAAATCATTGCTGAGTTGAGCTCGCTGCCGACCCCTCCACGAGGCGCCGCCGAAAATGACGATTGAGCGCAGGTGCTTGTAAAAGACAGCACTGTGGCCAATCAACTGACGCCCGAATGGCCTGTCATTGAGCACTTGCACCAGCTGCCAAGAGGGCGATTCTTTGGCGAGGTTGATGCGGTACACGTTGCTAGAGTGAGATGCGTCTTCTTGACGACCGCCGTAAATGTACAGCCACTCTGAATCGACCAATATGGCGCTGTGAAAGGCAAGAGGCAGTATTTTTGATGGGGCCACTCTTTTCAAGGTCCACTTCCTAGCCGGAATTGCATAGCTCCACAGTTGATTTGACAACGTTCCGTTGGTCAAAATCCCGCCAAAAAGTAGAAGCGACGAGTTGAAGGTGATCAGACTGTGCCCCCATCGTGGATCAGGCTGACCCTCTGCCTCCTTCTGGCAACTGCTCAAGTTGTGCCACTGATTGCTGGATATCGAGTATGCTAGTAGGTCGCCCAGTGTCGACTCGTAAGCGCCCCTTCCTCCAAACGTAAAAATGGTGTCCGTGACTGGGTCGTAGGTGGAGCTGTGCGATGCCCGCCCGCGAAACAGCTTTTCATTGGCAAAGAGGAGCTCCCACTTGGGTTGCCGGTGCATCGGCGAGGCAAACTGGCTCTTAACCACAGTGCACGACTGGCCGATGTAATCTGGCATGCACTCGCAACGGTGTGGCGACTTTGGAAGGCAGTGGTCAGAAGATGAAGTGGAAGTGCATTTTCCTGATGGAAAACACTTTGCCGGACAAGAGGGAAATTGACAGGCGTTGCCGGTCCAAAACTCGTCACACAAACACTGGTGGTCAGTGCACGTTCCATGATTGGAGCAGTTTAGAGGGCACTGGGTGATGCTGAATGTGGCGACAAAGTCGGACGGAGTGCTGCTTTCCGTCCAGTACTGAAGTAGAAGCATGCGGCCAGAAGAGGCAATTAATGGTGCGAAATGTGTTAGTTGGCCGTCTAGTTTGACGGCGGAAATCAACGTGTCCTCGTATGAAGCTCCATCAAAGATGTACACTGTATCGGTGCTGCAATTGGCGCCATTGGAAATTATTTGCAGGTTTATGAACTGTCCAACTCTAGCACTAACGAGCCACTCGCAATTGAAAGTTCCATTTTGATGATTGTCAATTTGGCCGTATTCAGAGTCGTAGAGGCGACGGTGGTTGCCGCAGTTGCTGCCAAAACTGGTCGTCCCTGCAAGGTGGCACCCAATCAGGAGACAGATGACTAAAAGTTGAGACTGGAGATTGAGTAAAGGACTGCCATGCAAGGCAACCATTGCACAAAATAAAGCTCAGACCATGACGGGACAACTTGACTAGGCCACTGGTACTCGGCCTGAAACTGGGACAATTATGCCAAAAAGAAGGGCCGACTTGCCATCAAAATGTTGAGCCGAATCATCTGATCATGGTTTGTTGTGTCTGTGGGTTTGTTGAGTGCACTTGCCTTGGCGAGTGGCCTGTTCCAAGTTGGTTCCAAACACCCGATCCAGGAATGTTCCGGGAAAGAATCGGGTGGAAGTTGCCAGAGAAAGTAATTGTGTTGGAATTGTAAACAAACTCATTTATTGCAACAAAATGTTACATTATGGGAATCATCATGATAAAATACAAACAAAAAACGCAAAACAGTCCGAGTTTACTTTTTCTTTCTATCCATTTTAGTAGTTTCACCAAACTTGCTTGCCGCTCCTCGTGCTTGTTCTTCAATGTTTTTTCTAATTTCTTTGGTGACTTCGTTTTGAAGTTTAATTTGCAACGATGGTGCGTTTGCCTTCTTTTTCGAAACTACAAAAACATAAACACAATGATTAACAGATTAATATCCAAATAAAAGTTCCAAATTAAATTACCTCTCGACTTTTTCAGATTAGAGTTGCCTCGATGAACCGAAGATGCTTTTGCCTTGGCGGGCAGTTTGGCTTTGACTTTCAGTTTTCCTTGAGCCATTTTTACTGACCGGTTTTAAACGTTGATTACCAGGTGCTAAGACTTCAATGCAAAAAAACTGAAAAACTTGAAATGGAAAATGATTTTTCAAATGAAAACAAATAAAAACATGCACTCAATTTTGCCGAGACGCTATTTTAACCGAAAAAAATGCGCGCGAAAATAGCCAGTTGAAAATGCCAATTTATAATTTACAGCGCATCAAGCACTGGGTAAAGATGATTTAGGAGCAATTTGGTGTGGTACAACTTGATTTGGGGTTTTGAACGAATTAAAGGCACCGGAAGCTTGGAACGAACCAAAGTTTCAAAGTAGTTCTTCAGAGAAAAGCTGCTCTTTTTTGCCAAATAGCGATCCACGCAGTAAATGTTGCTTACCGAAGCACGGCCTAGCAGCTCGAGATTGTTCTTGGCAAGTGGCCAGATGAACTTGAGCCAAAGGGAAAAGAGCATCAAGCTGTCATCTAAGGCATTGTGAGCATTGTACTTGACTGCATAAAAATAAAAAACTAATGTTAGACATGTGTTGATTGTGAGTTGGATCTGGAGTTTTCTACCTCCCAAAAAATGGCGCACCAAATCTGTTTGCTTGTACGAGCTCAAGTTGGGGTAAAGACATCGAAAGAGTGGCAGCGTGTCAATGTAGCCAACAATGTTGCCGTGAGGTACAGCACTTGCATCAAGTCTACGCTGCTGAAAGTGCTGCAGCAAGCCCAAAGTGAGATGCGCTGAATCGGCGCTAATGGCAGAGTGGCCAATGAGAATGACTCCCTTTTGCGAACGACGAAAGTACTCGTTGATGGTCGTCAGGAGCAGCTGAAATGGTAGCCAGTTGCCAAAGGAAGGCACACTGCTCAATTTCTTGGCTGCAAAAATGTACAGAATGTGAATTGGTCAAAAGTGGATTCCATCTTCGTCAACTCACTGAAATTTTGTGCTTGCAAACGATGCGTCTCCAGGTTGTACAGATTGAGACACTCACTCTTGGAGAGCGATTGCGAGGGGCTGGCTGAGATGGCGCAGAATTGTGTCAGTCGCTTTCCGCCCTCGGTGTCAAAGACAAAGAGATGGCTGTCGGCAATGAGACTGGCCGACAGTCGACAGAGATGCACTGGGCGAACGGGCGGCTTTACTGCTCCTGCCATTGTTTCCTCTGCTGCACGTGTGAAGTTGATGCTAAAGATAAAGGCTGCTGTTCAACAATCAAAGGTAGTGGAACAACAAAAGGGTGGACAACAATGCACCGCATCAATGCACTAATTGGGCTAATACTGCATTAAGTTTGTCAAAAAACAATGACCATTCGATGCGTCAATTAAGACTTGTTGTTAATCATTTATTTATTTATTTCATGCTACATCACACAAGCAACTTTTTGCAAAAGTTGACCGTCAGAGAGTGACGATATTCTTGAGGTATCATTTGCGTGCATCAACCGACCATTAGTAGTGTCGTTTCGAAAAAGTGCACAGTAGTCGACTGCACTCCATCATTATCGCTGGTGCCACAATGGCAGTCCGGCCACCGAGACAAAGACATTGTCTTTTATCTTGTATGGGTCTTTATTGACGCGCACCTTTACCAAGCCTTTGAGCACGTCGATGCCCAGATTTTTCCTTCCATCATACGTGTCCTTATCAAGGTTCATCTTGTAGAATACTCTGGGAAAATATTGGCGAAAAGGCAACATTACTTTCCCATGGATAAATTTACACTGCGAGACTTACGGTACGTGCACGCCGACATGCTTCTCACCGAATGCATTGTGTCGCACATCAACCAGACCGCCATTACTCTGCTTGCGTCCTCCCGGGGTGTACTCTCGGTCGTCCTCTCTATCGTCGTCTTTGTCGCCATAGTCATCATCATCACCAAAGTCATCCTCTGCCGCCTGAATGCGGTGACAGTGCGTGAGGAGACAGGCCGCCGTTACGCCCAAAAGCAATTGAACACTTCGGGCAGACATGCCGTCGAAAATTGAGGACAGGTGAAAAAGTCACAACTACAGTGAGAAATGCTGACAAATTTAATCTCTAAGAAAAAAAGTTGTTAACTGAAAGTTGTTCATTTGTCATTGCTCTGTCGTCGACGATTGCAGTCCTTTTTATACCTTCGCACGGGTTTAGACAAACGTAATCACCTATTGGGCCAATGATCAGCGGATTATTAATGTAAATTGACCAGCAACACACGATTGCTACTAAAGCGGTCAAAAAGGAGAACAGGTGGTATAGATTTCCTGTTTGAATGTCGAGGACAAGTGTTGGTCAACAGTCCAGCACTGATTGTCATTGACACCGCCAATGAGCACAAGACTGTGTATGAAACACTTTTTTCAAAATAAAAAGCTTTTACACCTAAAATGTGAACAACTTTGTAAATGATGTCACCGTAAAGTCTAGAAAAAAACTTTCCTTGCATTTTTGAAGTAAAATAGAAAAAATAGGTTGTTTCTCAAAAAGTGATTTCCAATCTTTTTGTTAAAAGGCGTTAAACATTTAACGACATCAATTCAGTGAATAATGAGTAGTTTGGTTGGTAAGAAGGCATTTATGACGACCACATAATAGACATTAATTAGAGTACTATTGATTGATGCTGAATAAAAATGACAGCTAAAGAAAGAAAAGTATCACAATGAAGCAGATGCACCTGTCAATGTGCTAAATTGCTACAATTTAAGCTGACTGATCTGATGTTTGCAGAGATGGCGATACATTTTTCTCAAAAATTGACTTGGGTACAAAGGTTCGCGCTTTGAGGCTGTCTAGTTTGGTTAGATCGTTTGTGTCTTCAAGTTGAGCAAGCAATCGTTCATCGCGTTCCTTCAAAACGCTGATTTTCTGCCCTCCAGTCGGCGAGTTTTTGTCACGGAAAAACCACTCCATGTGGTAACCAATTGCAGCGATTCCCACTGTTTAAAAAGGCATTAATAGGTTGATAGGTTAATTAATAGGTTAATTACCCGTGAATGGAAATACGACATATGGTGCATATGTCCGAGCTACTGCCAGAATAACAGGAATCATTTTTTCGAAGAAAAACAGACAAAGGTCAAAGAAAAGGAAAAATAAAAGTAAACAAAATCAACCAGCTGAGATTTGGGTTGAAAAAGATGGAATCATTTTACTGTCATCAACAAGCCGCTAGATGGCAGAAAATTGCTCTTTCGATTTTGAAATTGAAAAAACGTGATGCAAAAACTTGCAAGTTGGCAGTTTCAAATAAAGCAAAACAATGACAATTCAGCAACCCAATATTAATATCAGTAATTGAATAGTTGTAGAGTAGAACAATTGGCAATTACGAAAATAGACCAGTGAGTCGGATGTGTCTTGGCGCCCGGAGCGACATGAAGCCGCAAACGGGAATAAGAGAGTGCACCGTGTCCGTGATATCAGGTGCCTGTCGGCAAGTTGAGCCACCGCTTGATTCGATTTATTACTAATGTGTGTCGCAAAGTGACAGCTTGATAGATTTGAATTGCAATTCTAATTTTATCGTAGTCAATTGGCAGGTAGGCGCCTTTAGACGGCAAACAAAGCCCGAAACTGGTCACTAAAGACCACTTGAGACGGCGGCAGACAAATGACTTAATGACAGGAGAGCAGTGCAAGTTTGAGTCTGTCACTTTTATACAAAAAAAATTAAAAAACGTTTCATAAAGAGGGGCTCATTTTGAACAACTGCTTCTTGAGGCGTACACAACGACGTGAGAAAAGAGAGAGAGAGAGAGAAAGAACAAGGAGAACAAGTGCAGAGAGATGGAAAGACGGCAGTGGCACAGTGGCAGCGAACAGGTGCACTGCAAACAGGTAGTCGTCGCTGAAATAAGGTCAGCGTCTGTCGTCGACTGCCAAGTTGCCCAGTGAGCCAGTGGCCACTCTCGCTGCTGAAGCAGTGCCAGTCGCGCCCGTGCAGTGCTACATTCAATCAGAATCGAGCTGTACCGCTGCAGTCACCGTTTGAGCGGGCCGAAATGTGCATCACTAGCTGCAGCAACAGCTTCATCACTCGTCAGCATCAGCATCACTGCCTCCTCAGCAAAATGACCTAGCAGCAGCAGCACCTCGTCATGACTTTCCACTGCAGGCCATGTGCTTTCTTTTGCACCGCTTTACTGCTCACAGTGGTACTGACCAGTCCGGCCTTGGGAGATGGAGAACACAAGTGTCCAAAGAATCAGTTTTACCTGTTTCCCTGTCGCTGCCTTTCAGGCGGCTTCAAGGGCATCAGTCTTCTCTGTGATAACTCCAACCTGGCCACCTTTGCTTTGGCGCTAAGCAACGTCAAAGAGCCCATCAACTCGCTGGTGGTTACTAACTCAAACATCACCCGACTAGTTGGTCAACTCTTCAAGGAAAAGTCAGTTCACTCGCTGACGTTTCGGCACAGCAATCTGCGCAATGTGGACAGTGACAGTTTGGCTTGTCTCAAGAACGACATTCGTTCGCTGTCATTTGAGGAAAATCAGTTTAAAAGTATTCCCGACAGCATAAATGTGCTTCTCAACCTGACCAGAGTAGTTTTTGCCAACACTGCCTCGATCAACGAAGTGAAAAGTGGTGCATTTAAGAAACTGGTCAATTTGATCGAAGTTGATCTGCACAACAACTCTATCAAAAAGATTGAATCGGCCACATTTGCCCCCTTAGTAGTGCTCGGTAAGTGGTACACTGGGCTAGTTTGCGTTACGCGCAATTTGCCGCCATTTAATTGACATTTTTTCTAATTGTCCACACTTAAACTCGCTCGCTCAGAACGACTGGACCTGAGTCACAACCAGCTGAGCAAACTGGAACGCAATCTATTCCGCACCAACAAGAAGCTTAGTTATCTTGACTTGTCGTACAATAAATTTAAAGAAATTGGCAAGGCCGACTTTAATGACCTAATTTCAGTCACGACCCTAAACTTGTCGCATTGTGAGCTTGCGTCGCTACCTCGGTCAATCTTTTCTCGAGTATCTCAGCTAAAAGTGCTCAACATCTCCGGCAACAAATTCACACAGATTGACGCATATCTGCTGAGAGGCATTCGATTTCTCAAAGAATTTTACGCTTCTCACAACTTGATAAAGGAACTGAGCCGAAACTCTTTTCAAACGACGACCCGTATCAAGCTGATTGATCTCTCTCACAATGAGCTCACCGAAGTGGAGCCGGAAATATTCAAAGACATGCAATGGCTTGATCTAATTGATCTCTCTCACAATAAACTCACCACAGTAAAGAGAGGCTCTTTTCAGCGCATGTTCAAGGTAAGCATATTCCAGAACTGCTTTTGGGCTCTTTTAACAATGCTCAATGTGCCAACAGATTGGAATCAATCTTTCAAACAACAACATTTCTGTTATCGAGTTCAAGGCGTTCCAGGAGCTGCAAAACATCACTGAACTTGATCTGAGTCACAACCATCTGTCTAATCTCAAAGGAAACATTTTCGATGAATGCGACTGCACAGTGTTTCATCTAAACCACAATCTCATTGCCAATCTTTCCAATTTCGACATTTTCACAAATCTGACAGGCATGAAATTGCTCAATTTGTCTCATAATCTTTTGACTGAGTTAAACCGTAAGCATTTTACTAACAAGAAACTGTTTGAGCTGAGTACCATCGACCTGAGCAATAATTTAATAAGCGAAATCACCGGCAACGTCTTTGAAAAGTTTGTGTCTATACGAACAATCGATTTGTCATACAACCAATTAGTCAAAATAGGGTTCTCTGCTTTTGGCACTTTAAGTACACTTTTAACCTTGGACATTTCACACAACATGATTAAAGAAATCTCCAACGGTGGGGTCTCCAGTTTGCTTTCAGTAAAGACAATCCACGCCAATGACAATCAACTGGAGAAAATGTTTCCGATTCCAGTGGCTGTAAACACCATTTACCTGGAAAATAATTTTATATCCACTATTCGCGGAAATGCCTTTCCAGTAATCAATGCCATTCTCGAGATATACCTGGACAACAACAACATTAGCAAACTGGAGGGGGATGCCTTTGCCACCTGTCTTTCTCTCAACACGCTTTCATTGAAGCGAAACAAGCTGACCCAAGTGCCACAAGCAGCACTCTCTCCCCTAAGGTCGCTTCAAAACCTGGACCTGAGTTTCAATGAGCTGACACAACTAGGTTGGTAACTGTTTAAAACAACAACAAGTATTCACAATTTTCTTTCTGTCTCAATAGATCGACAAGCATTCGGTTCTCTACCCATTCTCTTCAACCTGTGGCTGAGCAATAATTTAATAGTCAACATTAGTGACAATGCCTTTGAGGGACTGCTGCAGCTGTTGACACTGAACATGAGCAACAACCGAATCGACCACATTTCACCCGATGTCTTTAATACCATGGTTTCACTGCAATCATTAGACTTGTCGTTCAACAGTCTTCGCAGTCTGGACAACAACACTCACAGCATTTTTGAGCCACTGCTGTCTTTAAGTCAGTTGAATTTGAGCCATAACCAAATTTCACTGGTGAAAGACCGCTCTTTTCCCCACTCGCCCTGGATACCTTACAAGCTGCGACATTTGGACCTGTCCTACAACACCATTCCCCTGCTGACCTCGCACTTTGACAACGGTCTGAGCAAACTAGAGTGGCTCTCACTGCGTGGCAATATAATCAACGAAATCTATCCTGATACACTGGGCAACATGACCCTGCTCAAACACCTTGATTTGTCTAAAAATCAACTTCGAAAAATGCCGAAAGGCGCCTTTAGGCCAAGCATGACCCAGCTCAAATATCTCGACCTTTCAAAAAATAAAATTTCACTCATCACGATGAGCGAGTTGACCGAGATGGCCGCTCTGCGATTGCTCGACTTGAGCGCCAACAAGCTGATTAACATCGATGAGAACCTCTTTAGCAAGATTAAAAAAGGACTGCTTCTCAACTTTTACGGTAACTAATTATAGCACCCGGTGACTACAGCCTATATAATAAGCAACTTGTTTACTGCTTACAGATAATCATCTGTACTGTGATTGCAAGCTGATGCCCCTGGTGTCGTGGATTTATGCTGAAAAGCACAAGGCGCAACTGGAGGGTCAGCAGTCGCCGGTGTATGAACACTGGTCGGTGCTTTCTTGCAATGATCCAAAACCGGTGAATGGAAAAGCAATGGTGGAACTAAGAGCCGACATGCTCAACTGTGACAAGGCACAAGTGGCCAAGTACAAAAAGTACTTTCTCAGCTCAAGGCCAATCAAAATACGAGCTATAGAAAAGTTTCGAAAACGACGACAAGACTCGATTAAAGTGGTGTGGTTTGTGCAGAATCGCATCCAGGACATTGCCTCATTCAACGTTCTGCTGCGTCGTCAGGAGGAGGACTCCTTTATGGTGAATGAAACGGTGACCTACCTGAAGCGAGACTACCTCTTTACCAGTCTGCCAACGCACCACAAATTCGTCGTCTGCATCTTCCCCATCGACTCGACGGGAGCTGTTCTCTCCGACTATCTCAATGATTGTGTGTCCTTTCATAATGGCCCAGTCTCCGTTGGTTTGATTGACGCCGATCTAGCTGCGGAAGAGAGTGATAGTACCATTCCACTGTCGGTCAATGGCGGAAAATCGACTGTCAACTCCAGTGCCACCCCAAGCCAACCTGTGACCGATTTGTGCAATATGCTTCTTCTCGTGTTCATTGCAAAGTATTTATTTGTACACTGATCAGTGTTTTTTGTGTAAATAAACTGTGTAAATATGGCTTTTTATGTGAGATGCTGCTGCTTTGTTTCTCCATAGATGCGGATAGAAAAGAAATTATATCACAAGTGTCGAAATGATGAATACAACCGGGTAGGAATGAACAAGAGTAAAAAACTGGACCACCTGGTGATTTACAATGAACTTGATACGTGAAAACAGCTGCGACTGCTGTTGTACGACAAAAAATACAAAAATGCTAATACTAATGAGCTGTTGATGCGGAGATGTCAGATAAGGTCGTTGGAAAGTGGTTGAAAAGAATAACAATGATGAGGCTAAATGATGCAAACAACAAAAAGAAGAAGAGACAATCATCTGTCACGTCATCGCCTATTGACGACGAGAATCACGCAGCCACTAATGGTTCGTCGTCAGAGCAGACATTGGCAGTTTCTTCAAGGTCTAGTAGATTGTTTGTTAGAGATTACAGTAATAAAGCAATAACCCCATAACTCACCGGTGAGATTGTCATAGGAAGCCAAAGTTGCCGAATCAGATCTAGAGTTGTAGTGACTATTGGCTATAAACGGAGTTGATCGAGAAAATACTTTCTTTATGACAATGTAAACTAGAGCAATCAGAGCTCCAGTAGTCAAGAAAATCGAAAAAACAAAAAGATCTTTTACAGGGTGGCTAATAGTCGAGTCATAAACTAAATAAAAGAAAAAAATCAAGAATTTTGCTTCGCTATTTCAAATGTTTTTTTTCAATTTCACTTACGAGAGTTTAGAGTAGGACAAGATGACGTTTCGGAGATAGGACCAGAGTAACCGTGATTGTCTAGGAGGCTAACGGCAAAGTAAAAGCGAGGCACTTTAGCTGCAGGCAGGTGCACCACTGCTGGAGGCTCTTGCACAATAAGCGAGTCACCATTTTGTACATTTTCCTCGGCGCTTACAAAGACTTTGTAGAAGAACCTACAAATAGAGCAATTAAGTGACAGAAGAAGACACACGTGAGTGAATACATACTTGTGCGCCTGATAATCTTTGGGATAATAGTTGATTGTCTTCCACATAACGTGCAAACTGCCGCCCTCATCTATGAAAGCCCGGGGCTTTTGCACTCTTGGCAACGGTGGTGGCTGCAAAACGATTGTATCAGTCCATCTGGGGTGTTCCAGAGAAGCATCAGTAGAAGCTTTAATTTGGTACACGGCCCCGTAATGAGCACTAAGTTCAAAAGAGTGCAGCGTGTCACTGGTTTTCCTGAACCTGAATCTGTCTTCGGTCTTGCCAACTGTATCATACACTGAAACAATGTAGCCAATTTTTTCGTTTACATTGACATCAGGGCCGCAAGAGTTCTCCCAGCTGATCTTGTACTTAATATTGTCGTCAGTCAAACTTTCAAATTTTAAATTTTTTGGCGGAGAAGATGGGAAAAATGTTGTGTTGAATTGATGCAGATTCTGAGCAGGCCCAATGCCGAATGGTTCGATTACTCGAACTTGAGCAACATAACTTGAACAGGAAAACAAATTGCGCAAAACAACATTTGTGTCCCTTGTTTTGGCGAATATCTTCAAATCAGTTAGAGTATAGCCAACATAGACGGCAAACTTCCATTCAGTTGGATCGACTTCCACTTCATTGTAGTGCGAAGGAGCTGCCCAGTTTAGTAATACTACACTGCCACTGACGGTCGAGTTCACCACAACAGAGGGCAACTGTCGGCCAAGTGTGCGTAAAGAGATCAAGTTGTCCTGTACTGCGTCGTACATGATAGTGTTGTTGACAATGGGGTAAAGCTTAAATTGATAGTTCACACCCGGCGATAGATTGCTCACTAGAGCTTCGTTTTTGTAGGTTGTCAAGTTTTTGACAAACATGGGAAAATATTCATCGCAGCGACATACGATGAACCATTTTGAAATTTGCCTCGGCGTTGACTTCCACTCCAGAGACACTGACGAGTTGGTAATGTCCTTTGGCTGAATCAAACTAATTGATGCCAACGGTTCAATCAATATCGATACTTTGTTTGAGTCGGCACTCTCCAAGTTTTTGGTCAGCGTTGTCACCCAGAAGGTGTAGTTGACGCCAATCGCAAACAGGCCAGACAGTTCATATTGTTGCGTTTTATAGTCGAGCATTTTTCTACTGGCAGGGTATGGCGGGGTGTACCAAACTTTATACCCTTTGATGGGCTCATTAATCATTGGCACCTTCCACTTGAGCAAAACTCGATTGTAGCCAATTTCTTCAGCTGTAAAATCTGGAGGCGGCCGAGGGGCAATTGAGGCTGTGCTCACCTTGATAAAGTGCACTGGAGAAAACACCTTATCGAGTTCGATCAGCTTACAAAAGACATAAACTTTGTAGGTATTTCCCGAGAGTAGCCGAGTGAAGGTGTAATTGGTTGAATCAGTCCAACTGGTATTGATTGCGGTATGGCTGTCTTCATCAGCATACTGAGCATATGCCGGTAAATAGAGAAATGTCAAACTGGTATTAGGTGAGCTCCAAGCAATAGAGAATGATGACCCCGTTATTGAATCGTTTACGAGATGTAGTTCATCGACGTGGTAGATCTTCTCGTTGCAGTTTTCCTCGTCCGAATCGTCAAAAGTACAGTCGTTCTTGTTGTCGCATCTCATGCTGTGCGATATGCATTCTCCAGATTTGCAAGAGAAACCTAACGTAAAAAATTAAACATTTCATCAAGCACAACTTTAAACATACCTAGACAAATGCCATTTTCAGCAACTTTTTCGGAAACGCAGCCCCATTCATCAGATCTGGACAATATTAAGATGGTCAATATTAAGAGAAATTAAAAAAGAAATCTCTATGATAAACGTACCCGTCTTCACACGATCGAACATTATCACACACTTGGCTTATAGGTATGCATTGAGGCTTAAGAATACAGGAAAATGTTCCAGACGGACAAGAAAAATTTGATTTGGTTTTGCAGCTTTCTGGCTCATCTTCCCCCAAGGTGCAGTCCAAATCGCCATCACTGTGCATTTACACAAAAAATGTTAGAGTTAAAACTTGTACTTGTTGACCACAAGGCGTAATTACCATTCGTAAAAACTGCAAATGCAAATACAAAAAGTTACCATCCGTTTAAAAAAAATTCAAAGCAACAAACCTTAAAATACATTGGTTAGAGTTGTAACAAAAAAATTTGTTAGGCCCACATGAGTTTGAATGATTACTAGTTCCGTTCCGAGGTGCCACATTGGTGTGGTCTGCAATAACAGGTATTTTTAATATGTAATCTTTAATTAAATAATATTCATTTTACATACCAAAGTAACATCCCAACTCATCAGAGTCACAATCCTATAAAAATGGTTTTAAAAAAACAAAACAAAAAGTAGACACCGTCGCTTACCTTGATACCGTCGCAGTGCCATTCAAGGGGAATGCAAACTTGATTTTGACATTGCAGCCAATCTTCAGGACAACCGCCCGAATGAGGAATGAGGTTATGTTGTGCAGTTGTAGCATTTGCTTCACTAGAACTTGAGCAATTCCCCTCGTCGCTAAAAAATAAATAAATTTGAATCAAAAACAAACTTAGTACAACGACTTACAGGCAATTTGAAGCGTTTGAAATTGTTGGCAAGTCATCCATGGGAAAAATAGGATTTTCAAAATGATATTCAAACTTGCAATGTTCTGCATCTTCATCAGATCCGTCCCCTGAAATGTTAAAAAGAGTTTAGCCGTTTTAAAATTACACCCATTTCATTTCCTTACCGCACTCCCTTTCACCATCACAAGTCCATTGATTGCTAAAAATAAAAGTTTTTATCAAGCCTGAAAACAAAAAAAACTGCAAATCGTACCTGATGCATGCGTTTTCAGAAGTGCATTTAAACTCGTCAGGACCACATGTGACACTAGGCAAAAGTGGCTTACATGCTCCAGTACTGGTCATTTCTTCATTTAGCGGACAGGAGCACTTTTCGTTACCGTCAGGTGTCAATGTGGACACCAAACCGTCCGGGCATAGGCATCGAAATGAGTTGACCGGTTTGGCAATGCACAAATGCTCGCAAGTGTTGTTTGTACAACCGTTGCTCATGTTTGTGTAAAAGTGCGTTATTATTTTCAAATCCATTGCTCCAGTGACACCGTTGAGAATTTCCTTACGAACAGTAGAATTGTGCTTACTGACAAGCATCAACTTGTGCAGGTTCCAGTCATCATAAAAAACGACGTCTTTGAACACACCCAAAGCAAACGGATGGGGCGTGTGTTCTCCGCGCAAAATGTACTTAAGCTCTTTTCCATCGTAGTTTGAGCTTGCAATATAGTCCAACTTGGCATCTACCCAGAAAATCCGTAACGATCGCTGGTCCACTGTGATTCCGTTTGGCCAAATGACCGTCAGACTGTTGAAGAGTATCTGTATATTTTGCCCATCCAGCTCACTTTTTACAATAGCCGGATGAGAGGTGCTCCAATCGGTGATAAAGAGATATCCACTTAGCGGATCAACTGCGATCCCCCGAGGCTTGTCAATATTTGGCTTGGCAATAATTGTTCGTCGCATTCGGCCTTCGCGATGAGCGTCAACATCAATCAGTTCAATCTTCGACTTGAACCCGTTGACAAAGTACAAGTGTCGATTGATTTGATTGAAGGCAATGCCTTCTACTGAGTAGAGTTCGCTTTCAACTAGTACTTCGGGCTGAGTTTGCGTCCCGTTGAGACAAAGTCGCATGATTCGATGAAACGAAATGTCGGACCAGAACAGGCAACTCTTTTGAACGTCAAAGTCAGCAGCAATTGCGTTGGTAAGGAACGATCTTGGAACAAGGGAATTCTTGGAAAACTCTTGCGAGTTTAAAGAGATCATGGAAATGTCCTGTCGCTGAACAAACAGGATAAATTCACTTTCATTGGCACTGAGAGGGCAAGGCAGCAATTGTGGAGAGTAGTAATCTTCTTCACCCCCTTCACAGACATTTCCAGCCACTTTTCGGTACCCTTTAGTCCTGTTGAACATGCGCCCAGGCTTGCACATGCCAGCATCAAAGGCGTCACCAAATGTGTCGTCAGGAATGCATTTAAAACTGCCACTTTCAAAGTGATCGCGCAAATAGCCAGTTTCGCACTCGTAATCAGACCACTTGCATGGGCAGTTAATTTGCGATGAGACTCGTTGAAAGAATTCGCCGTTAAAGCACTTTTTTGCTGCTATTTTTCGATGAAATATTTGCGTACTTCCTAGAAGACATTCAGACTCAAAATCGTGCGGCGACCATTCCTTGTAGTCCATTGGAGTGCATTGTGAATGAAAAAGCGAAGAAAAATTGGCCTGCAGTTTGGCGGGTAAAAATTAGCACAAGAAAATGGCTAGAAAAGTACTTACCTGAATGACAATCCATTCGTGCGACTTGGCTTTGGAGCCAAAAATGGTAAACACGGTCGTCTTTTCGCCTGGTTCAGTTAGTAGCCCGTAAATTCGCAATGATTCGCCTAGTGAAAGGGAGAGCCAAGTTTGTCCATCGTCTATCGAGTACTTTAGTTCATTAGTGGTGCCGCCCTTGGAGTAGTGCACTACGGCGACAATGATTGAGCCATGGTCGCCAAAGGCGTACAGATGCGGCCCTGTCAACACTTGCCGCCAGGTACTTCCTGCGTCTGTGCTCATGTGAGTGCCGTACTGTCCTTTGAGTGATTCGCCCGTCACACCGGTTGCGATGATAAATCCAGGAGTCGATTCACGCGTCAATATTGGCTTCAGATTCCACTGCAAGGAGACGTACTTTTGCACTAGATGCAAGGAGCAGTTGCTATTATTATTGCAGACACTGTGTCCATACGAGTCATATTTGGGCTCTTTTAGAGGAAACCATCTTCGTCCGAATGAGTGAGTAATGAGAGAGACTATGTCAGAGACTGATGACTTTTTAGTTGCATTTCTCCATTTTGAGACAATATAAGTTCCGCGGATTCCAGAAACGCGATGCAACTCGGAAAACTCCTGTCCACTAGCTTCAAAGCTTAAACTTGGTAAGTTTTTAGTTATCTTCGAGTTAAAGTACAAGATGTTTTCCAGTGAAAGAGTAAAAGTTTCGTATTTTAGATCTAAAAAACTTGGCGGATGAGTTTACGCTACAACTTTTTGAGAAAATAAATCATACCTGAAGTGTATAAATTGGTGGTTCCATTTTGAAATGTGACAGCAAGAAAAACAATTTCCGGGTCGGCAACGGCAATGTGGTAATTGAGAATGTTTAATGAATTTGAAGACAACGAAGGAATGACGGCACGGTAAAAATCCTTTCTGTTAACTGAAATCCATAGTTGATGTGACCCTCGTAGAGCATGCGGTTTGCTTTGAATTTCCATGGCAGTGCCTATCAAAGCGAACCGTCTTGTCGCAAAGATGTACTTTCCGTTAATTTCAACTTCTTCCACATTGTTCGCCCAAACTTTAATTGTGCTGTAATTGGCAAAAAAATCGTTTGACGAGATGAGTGTTGCCAGACCGTTGGGCTCATTTCGCAGTACAAAAATGGTTCTGAAATCTCGCTCAAACTCAGCGCCTTCAATGTCCCAGGAAAAATAGCCAATTTTGTCCTGAATATTTTTCCAAGAAAAGCCAAAATTTTCAGTTACATATAGGGAGGAATCAGTAGAATTACTGTGATAAAATAACCGAACGTTAATTTCAATATAGAAAAATCATAAATAAATCATACTTGATTGAAGATGAGGCCAACACAAAATTTGGAACGGTTGGGTGAAGCAAAAATTGTTTTGGCTTAAAGTTTAAGTCGATTCGTTGGAAATTGTTGCCAGTGTCTTTGGTAATAAAAATGCAGTTGCTATTTTCAGCCACAAAAATATAAAATGAATTCACTACGGGGGAAATGTAGAAGGTACTAATGATGGCAGGAGAGCCGTCTTTAAGTTTAAAGTCGGTAATTCGATTGAATGTTTTTCCGTAGTTGTGAGAGATATAAACATCAGATGACTGATTTCTGCGCGAAAGCTTCCGATTGCGGGCCAGCGAAATAATTTCAGGTGAATTTTTACCTGCCCAATGCACTAAAAAGTTGTATTGTTAGTTAATCTACGGGTGCAATAAAGTATAAGTCTCAACCTGTTAATTGCTCGTGACTGTCATTCAGGTGAACCAAAGTAATGAGAGAATTTGCGCTGATATCAGATGCGGCCACATTGTCTGAAGTATTGTTTTCAGTAATGACAACTTCCCGTCTTTTTCTATACACATTTTCATCGTCACTGTTGAATATGTGCTGGTGTTCATTTAAATTATATTTAATCAGTGCATCACAATGATTGGATGAAAAGATGAATAGACACAGTAGCAGTAGTGTCGCTGTGTAAACAAGTAAACGAGTATCCCAAGACATTTTCAAATCAGATGTGTGGAGATCAATTTGGACATAATTAGGTGAATGCTCTTCAGCAAGTGAATTTGTCAACTTGCATCATTTTGTCACCAAAATTGTTGACAGTTGGACAGTAGCACAGGTTGTCAACAATGCTGTTCTGATCAGAAAAATTACCGAGAATCACAGAGCATGTAATTTTTTTGAATAATGGCCCATTCGCAAAGGTCGTGTAAAAAATTCCAAACGCGGCAAAAGAAGGCCAATGCTAAAGTTGATGTTAGCGAAACTTTTACAATCACATCATCAAATTTTCAGGCAGCACTTAACCCAATCTTCTGTAAATTAATTGTGACAATTTCTAAAAATTATTTCTTAGTGGCTTAAGATCTGCTTTTTATTTTGAGGGGTAGTATCTTTTTTCCGTTTTCCATGCTTTGGCGAGTTAATAAGGAAATGATCTTCTGATTTGGTGGTATCAGCAAAAACTCATCTAGTCAATTGTCTTCCTGCCACTTGTAACTCGAAAAGACATTTCATCTTTTAAGCAATAAGTTTTATAAATTGTCAACTCAAAAGATTGTACGATTGTGCTATAAGCTTATAAGCAGTGGCACCAATTGAAAACTTAATTTCACAGTTAGCAATGCACATATTTTTATCAGTCACAACATTTACAAAATGTAGCTAATTGAAGTGATACTGTTTAATTATGATCATGATAATACTAGTTTCCTCTGCCCATGTGTGTTTAAATGTTATTTTTTATAACGAAACAATGGTCGCCATTGGAAACCGATGGCAAGAACAACAAACAAACAGTCAATGTTAGCCTTTAAGTTTTTAAATGGGTTGCTCTACTGACTTACCCTTTTTTGGTTAAACTATGACCTTATCAGGTGAATCTGTTGGCAGTGATCAAGGTAAGTTTTATGACATTTTTTCTTTCTTCTAAAACAGTGCTGTACTATTTACCCCGTAGATGTAAAGATACGTTGCAATTTGCCACTGCAGATATGTCTCATTTTCAACTCGTACCTGTTTCCTATCTGGTGTTGGTTGGAGCTTTCTCGTCCAGCTTGCCCAAACAGCAATACTGCCGAAGTATTTTTTTTGCTTAAAAACTTTTATTTATTTTCCTTACTTTCAGGTCAAATTACAAGTATTTGATTTTTTATGGAGTGCATCCTTACTGCTAATGTCCACAGTCGAGGTGGTTCGGCTTTACGTGGGACATGCAGGAAATAAACTGGAGCAGGTATGAAAAAAAACAGTTTAAACTGAGTTATCCAATCTCAACTAACTAATATCTTCTCACTGCATCAGCTTCATATGATGTTGGCTTTTGTTTTTCTTTCCGTTTTTCTTCAATTGCCGAATCACCTTTTTCGACTGACGGCAATTCAGCGCTGGAACTGGCATTCACTACCCATTGCTGCCTCCAGCCTAATCGCTACCACTTTGCTTTGTATTGAAATCATTAGTAGTTGCTGGCATATACGCACTATTTTTCAGCGAATCTACCATCGCAGCCAGTATGGTGGATGTCAAGCTGGCAGTGATGAAAGGCAGTCAAGGATTAAATCACTTTAAAAGTCAGAGAGTACTGCTCGGTGCCTTCAACTAACTGCAAAGCAGACATCAGAAAACATTTTCTGGTCTAAATCGACAATGGAGATTAACTGTGGCCTACTGTGAGTTTGAAGTGGCTGCAAAAGACTTGTTAATAAATTATGTCTGCCTTTAATTAAATTAACTTGACAATCATTATTGATATGCGGTGCATCTTTTTTCAATAATTTGTCTAAAAGTTATTAATGATACTTGTTAGCTGCAAATTAGTTGTCTCATGCTTCAAAAGTCTTTGCTTCTTGAGTTGTTTGAACTTTAAAAAAACAATTGTTTGGTTTTCTGTAGAGAACTCGGTTAATCATTGACTGAAACGGTGTCATCTATCCTCTTCTCTCCCTAATTGACTGTTTCTATCAATACTTCAAGAGGGTTGCTATTGTTTGCTAATGCTCATCTTGCCATCACTCTGGCAACTAGTTACAAGTTCAGCAAACCAGGAGTTTTATTAAAATTAATTATAAGTTTTGCAGCTAATTAAGAAGTACTGATGTTGCGATGATTGATGAAAAATAAGTAGAGCAGACTGTGTGTTGAAACAATGCCACTATTGGAACTGCTGAATTGACAATCAAAAGCACAGGTAATTTGTATAAACCTAATTTATATTCTAAAAGTAAATAATTAATCTACTTTAGTAGCGGCCGGTAGCCGCTAGGGAACTTTAGCCGGCATTGTTGCCGGCTCGAACTATAGTCTCAAATGTTGTATAAAAGACATGACGTTGAGCCATTAAACTTATCTCAGTTCTGGAAGCTTGAGCGCTACGTAACCTCATACCACTCTACTGGTGGCAACGGTCTACAAGAACTCTACGCTACCCAAGCAAGTGAAAGATGCTTCAACTGATACGATGGATGGTTGTAATGGTGGGCGCGTTGGCCGTGTCGATGTTCACGCTGGCCAAGGAGTGGTCTGCCGCTCCGCTGAATGGTGGGCCCATTGCCCAGCCGACTGATGATGATGACTCAGCAAGCAGTCAAGGAGTGCAGCAGAAGCAGTCTCAGGTCACCATAAAGACCCGATTAAAGATCATGAGCGGGCGCATCGCCACGCTGCTGAATGGCAACATTGCCAATGAGTTGGTGAAGAATCTGATGGAAGAGTACGACGCTCTCCTGATGATGGTGGCGGACAGATCAGAGCAGGAAAAGGCGGTGAAGGAGTCACATGCCTATTGGTTGCAGTACTTCACTCTGAAGAAGACGGAAAGCACTGAAAACCGCAAAAGTTATGCTGAACCCAAAGTGCAACTGCCAAAAGAGAAGGCACTGGAACACGATGGAAAAGTAGATTCCTTCTTTGGATTCTTACGCAAGTTTGAGCAACGAGTAGCCGGAGCAAGTGAAGAGAGCCAGCTAAAAGTGCTCTCGGACGCAGTTCACACCTCGGACAGCAACGTTGTGGCGCTCATGGGATCTCTGAGCGAGGCACTGAGTTATCTGAAAGAAAAGTACCAGAGCTCGTTCAGTCTGCTCGGGTACTTTCAAAAGAAGCTAAGCAAGAAGCTGATGTCATCTCATTCCACTATTGCCGACTGGCAGGACTTCTACGAGTGCGTCACCGAAGCCATGTTGGTAGCTGAACAAGGAGACGACCTGGTCCGCAGGGATTTTATCAATACTGTGTGCAGGTGCCTCCCGTATCAGCTGTCAATCCAGCTGGCAGTGGCCACTCGCGAGGACTGGAAGAAAGTGGCACCTTTCATCAAAGACCACTTGTACGGCGTGCGAACGACAGACAAGGCCAAGGGACAACAAATCAGAAGCAAGCACAAGCAGCCGACAGAGAACATTAATGGAAAGCGCGCAGAAAGAAGTTTGAAATGCATGAAGAAGGTGGCTGCCAACCCCGGACCTCGCCGATGCTACGGGTGCCAAGGGTTCGGCCACACAAGAAAAGAGTGCGTGGCAGAACGAATCTGCATGAAGTGTGGTGGCCGAGGACACTGGGCCATCCACTGCCGTCGAGGACCAGCAAAGCCAACCGCCGGTAGACGACGGGGCATCGGCGCGTTTGGTCCTCGAGGAGACCCGCGGCCGAGGACAACAGTAAAAGTGGAAAAGATGACGATGCAAGGCGTCGTCGACACCGGGGCTGGCGCCACTATCGTGCCTCAAGGAGTGGCGCCAGGAATCCAAGCCCCGGTGGAGAAGTTTCTGTTGGCAGACGGCCAGAGCGAGCTGGTGGCCAGAGGGCCAGTGCCGCTACAAATGGAAGTAGCGGGCACAAAGGTGGTCCACCCCACGTACTTGGCTAACATCGAGGAGCCCGTCGTTGGGGCGGACCTGATGAAGGAGTACGGTGGGGTGGTGGACATGACCACCGGAGAACTGATGCTGACGAGACCACCTCCACAGCAGCTGGAGGTGGGGGACGAGAACACCGGTCGCAAGGACGGCGAGCAGCAAAGTCGACCAGTGCTAAGCGTGACCAAGGGAACGGAAGATGAAAAAGAAGCACCAGAAGAGGATCAGCTGAAGCAGGAGATCCTGGAGGAGTTCGCCGACCTGATGCAAGGAGTCGGACTGACTGACGTGGTCGAGCACCGGATCGACACCGGTGACCACCGACCGATCGCAATCCGCGGTCGGCGTGTCCCGGCACACTACTCTAGTGCCGTGTCGGAGCACGTTGAGGAGCTGCTGAAGGAGGACGTCATCGAAGAGTCGAGCAGCGACTGGCAGTTTCCGATCGTTGCACTGCGGAAAAAGGATGGCTCACTGCGGATGACTATCGACCTGAGGCAGCTGAATGCAATCACTGTCAAGGATCAGTTCCCGATGCCTCGGGTCGATGAGTTTTTTGAGCTGGTGGTCCAGGCCCGAATCTTTTCCCAGCTGGACCTTCGGAAGGGGTACTACCAAGTGCCCTTGAAAAAGGAAGATCGCCCGAAGGTGGCTTTTGCCGCTGACCGAAGACTGTGGCAATTCAAACGCATGCCCTTTGGAGCGTGCAATGCGCCAGCTACGTTTCAGAGGATGATGACTAGGATCCTTGGAGAACTGAAGTTCGTCTTCGTTTACCTCGATGACGTGTTGATTTTTTCGAAAAACCAAATCGAACATAAACAACACGTCAGAGAGGTACTCGAGCGAATTCGAAAAGCTGGACTGCGGCTCAACGCTGAAAAGTGCAATTTTGGCGTAAGTGAAGTCGATTTCCTCGGGTACCGGATCACGGAAGGGAAGAGAACCATCAAAGAGGACAAGGCCAAAGTCTTAAAGAACTATCCTGCCCCGGAGACCCCCAAAGCTCTGAAAGGGTTTCTGGGGTTGGCGGGCTTCTTCAGAGACCTGGTACCTAACTTTGCGGTGATGGCGCAGCCCCTGTACCAAGCTGCCAAAGAGAAGAAGCTGACGTGGACAAACGAATGCAGCGCCGCGTTTGAAGAACTGAAGGTGGCGTTGGTCAACCACCCGACCACGCACCTCCCCGACCTGAACCATCCATTCATTGTCGGGTCAGACGCTTCGGACAAAGGAACCGGAGCAGTGCTGATGCAGGACGTCGAGGGCCAACGTCGAGTAGTTGACTTCATGTCGCGAACTTTCAACGACACTGAGAAACGCTATTCGACGATCGAACGGGAGGCGACGGCCATCCTGTGGGCTCTCGACAAATGGCACTACTACCTACTGGGACGCCAGTTTACCATCGAGACCGATCACAAGCCGTTGCAATGGTTGCTGACTAAAGTGGACCTGCCTGGCAAGCTGGGCAGATTGGCGCTGCACCTGCAACAGTACGACATCGCTGGGATCGAGTACGTGCGAGGAGAAGACAACGTCATGGCGGACGCTCTGAGCCGCATCCAAATCGGGCTGATCAGGGCAAAGCCCTCAGACACGTTGGAGACGATGATGGCAAGAGAGCCGAACAAGTTCGTGAAAAAAGACGGCAAGGTGTACCTGCTCGAGAATGGAGCAGAACGCCTGTGCATTGACGACGAAAACGAAAAGAAGGCAATTTTGGCGGCAGTGCACGACGAGGCCGGCCACCTCGGTATCTACAAGTGTACCGAGGCAGTGCGGCTACGCTTCTACTGGCCGCACTGGAAGAATGACGTAAAACTGCACCTGAAAAAGTGCTTCACGTGCCAGACAAAGAAGGACGACCTGGAGCCGCACAAAGAGGAAATGATCGCCAGAGAGAGCGATGAGGTTTTTGAGCGGGTGCACCTCGACCTGTGTGGCCCGCTCACTGACTCAGACGGTTACACGTACGTAGCCGTGCTCCAAGACGCCTACAGCAAGTGGATAGAGGCCAAGCCTCTAGATGACACGAGAGCTAAAACTGTCATCAGATGGTTGCAGCGAGAAGTCTTCAGCCGGTTCGGAGAGCCAAAGATGCTGACCACAGACGGCGGGACGCAGTTTGACAGCAGAGAATTCAAGGAATTCTGCGCCAGTCGCCAGATTGAGCATCACATCACCTCGCCGTACCATCATCAGGGTAACGGTCTGGCGGAGAGAGCGATCCGAACGCTGGAGACAATGATGAGAACGGCGTGCAAAGAGCAACAAGAGTGGAGCCAGAAACTGGTCGAGTGTGTGACAACCTACAACACACGAAGTCATCTGACGACGGGAGTAACTCCTTACTCCCTGATGTTCAACCGACTACCAGTTACGAAGCTGGACAAGCAGTACAACTTGGAGCCGCCACCATTTGACGAAACGGTGAACAAAGGGGTGGCCAAAGTCAACAAAACAGCCGAACTGAAGCGAATAAAGAAACAGTACGACAAGAAGAAGAAGAACCCGAGCAGTTTCAGCGCAGGAGAACTTGTGCTCTGGCACGTGCAAGAGCAAGGACTGGGAAAGTCAAAAAAGCTGAATGTCAAGTGGAAGGGACCTTATCGTGTGGTCGAAACATGCTGGCCCAAAGTCAAGTTAGCTGACAGGAACGGCAAAGAAAAGACGGTCCACGTGAACCACCTGAAAGCAGTAGAAACGGACCGGCAACTGGACATCTTTCGAGGACGAGGACGACCTCGAAAGTTGGCGGGGAGGAGTAGCGGCCGGTAGCCGCTAGGGAACTTTAGCCGGCATTGTTGCCGGCTCGAACTATAGTCTCAAATGTTGTATAAAAGACATGACGTTGAGCCATTAAACTTATCTCAGTTCTGGAAGCTTGAGCGCTACGTAACCTCATACCACTCTACTCTTTTTAATTTTTTTTAAAAAAAAGACCTAGTGTGTAGAATTACTTATTTTCAATTTTGGGCCTCATAATTAAAGTTAAATAAAACAGCAACTAAAAATTTTGATTATTATTGCCTACTTGACACTGACATTTAAAATTCAAAAATTTAATCACTTTTAAATATTTTTAAAAACAGATTCCTGTGTATCCAATATAGTAGATTCAGGTTAAACAAAAAAATTTCAGTTGATTAAAACTTCATGCACGGTAAACTGAGAAGGCAAAGCGTTTAGCTCACATTAAAAACAGTTTGCGACTGGACTTTAGTGGCAAGCAAAAAGAGTTATTTAATTATGCTTAAGAAACTTTGTAAAGTCAAACTGACAAAGAGTTGAAGAGATGTGACCAATCAAAAACGTTTACCGTATTCAATGCTTGTAATAAACAGGAATCGATTTCAGAACATGATCTTACAGAAAGGTGTTAGTAGAGCAATTATTTGGCCATTTTCATGGTATCGATGTCTGCTTCCCTTCAGCAACATTTCACCACTAGTCAGCAATCAAAAAGGCACATTTCTTTGCTTCAGTGTCCTGCACAACTGGCAAACAGATTAACGCTTTACCGGTGATATTTAGCCAAAAACTGAAATTCGATTTATTTTAACTGCACATCCCCTTAGCAATTAATAAAAAACTAAACTGCTCAAATCACTTTATGCACTGACCAAAAACTATTAGATAACAACAATAAAAAAATTTGGTAAATGCAAGTGACAATTTGATTGACTTGTACTTCTGTTCCTGTCACTATGAAATCATTAGTTTTGCTTTCTTCCCAAACATTCCGGAAAGTTTACCAGTTAATAAAATTTATTATTTATTTGTCATCAGGCTACAGAAAATAGAAATGCCGCCTCTAAATGTAGAAATTTTGTAAATTGATTTGGTTTGTTTTTTTCTGATACTTTGTCATTTTGACTGAGCAGTTGTTGAATAACTGTGAACAAACGTTGTAAATAATCTTGTCGCACATAATTGACAATCGGCACTTGGCAAATAGCTTTCAAACTATAACAAAACTTTTTTTAAAATTACAAAAACATACGTGTTTAAAATAATGTTAAATGCAAATAAATTTTATTTTTTTTGTTTTAAAAAAACGAATCACTGGTTATAAGTTGTGGCCATCGCAAAAGGTGGCAATAAGGAAACAAAACGGAAAATCAACTACTAATGAGCAATGCGTGTGTTCACAATAAATCGGTCAATAAAAATGCAAATGTTAGTGCTACTAATTAGCTTGTCTTAATAAAATGTTTTACTTTTTAAGTGGCTATTAAAATAGATGCAGATGGTGGTAAATAGTGTATGTTTAGCTTCCAAATTGGCTTACAAGTATTCACTAAACGACAACTGAGCAAACCAAGTTTTGAAGCTTAAAGACAATTTGCCTCGACTTTACTTCCTATTACAAGGCAATTTGTCTTTACTCTATTTGCAGCATCAAGGTGGCAAAAATAGTGAGAAATGGGTACCAAGGGAGGGTAGGCATTAGCATCTCATAGTTAGTGTGTCCAATGGCTCATTCAAAAAACTATTTGATGTTCCATGCAAATAAGGCTACATGCTTTTACCCATGCTTAATATGTGATGCTCTACTGTAAGTTATTCTGAAGAGGGCAACTATAATAAAACTGCCTTCATTGGGGACAGCTTCATTTTTGTAATAGCAAAATGAATATTAAATGTAATATCAATTTGCTGTGTGTTTAGAAGGTTAGAGAGACATTGTGAACCAGTGTCATTGAAAACTGCAATGGACATTTCAGTGAGGAGAAACGCAAATTGGATAGTGAGAAAAGCGTCTGCATGAGAGAATGCTACAAGTGACAAGCTGAAATAATCACTTATGATGGAGAAAGATGAAGTTCACTAGTGCTTGAGATGTAACGGACACAAGAGACTTTGCTAACTCTGACGCTGCCGAATAATGGTAATAACTGCACGCGACAATTAGAGCAATTAAGGAGAGGACGCAGCGTAGTCTGTTTACTCGCAGCCCATTGCGGTGACTTGCACACGCACTCGATTTGTGGCTACCATTAGCTCAGTTTGGAGAACACTGCAGTGTCCTTCAAAGTTGGCCAGAATTGTCTGGAAACAGCTTAACACCTAAGTAGCTCTCTTCCATTAAACTAAGAAAGCTCATAGAAATGCCTGGAGCAATCAGACAAACACTTGAAACTCCAATGTCCAATGTCCGCCATTTTCGAATATTGCCAATAAAGGTGTTTGTTGTTCCTCTGTCTGGTCATCTCCGTAAGCAGCACTACCGCTGATCTAATCAATGCCGCCACACGCAATGTTTCAGTGGTTCTTTGCAGACACTTCACTATAGTGTGACACTCCGCGAAAAGAGAAAATGGAGGTGAGCTTTGATTCGTATCTCAAGTAGCATCTTCCTTTCTGTTCTCTCTCACATTCAAACAATACACTCTGCTATAAGGAACACACACACTTCATCGTTTTTGGCCGTCACTGAAAGTATCATCTCTAAATACACACTTTTCGTGAATTTGCCAAAAAGGGTCAAGGTTGTGTTGATGTCCGGCTACATTTTTTTGTGTGTTTTGACTACTTCGACGTCTTTATTTTGCTTCGGTGTTTCATATCAGGCGCCCAGTGCAACACTCTATCTTCCATAAATTTAACAAGTGTCAACTAATTAAATGTTTTAAAAACTTTTGCGTAAAAAACCAACAAAATTATATTTTTTTTACTCTCAGTTCTGTAACCAACCGACACAATGCCGATTCTTTTATTTCTCCCATTAAAAATTGACATGCTAAAACAGTCCACTTCAATAAAATCTACCAGTGTTCAGAAAACATATGATTAGTTTTCGAAATAGGCTCCATCGTGTTTTTACCGGTGCACCTTCAGCAGCTACTGTGCACAGAATCGACTATGCCGTCTTTTGGTGTTCTTCCTTCTTTCCTCTTTTTCTCTCCCGCTCTGGTGTTCAGTGTTGGTTATCAAGATTTTCTCTCTTTCTCTCCCTTTTTCAACTAGTCGTTTGTCGTCTCTCTCCTTTTGAAAGGAAACCTTTAGTCTTTTTACGATCAACGTTAGAAAGAAGCACCGCAAAGGGGTAGCAAGTGTAAGGTGCTAGGTAAGAAAGGCAAGCTACAAGTCTTCTCGTTTACAGTTACGCCAAAGCTTGCTCTGTCTGCTTCTGCTGCTTGATGGTAACCACCTTCGATTATATGAAAATGCCGGCTTTCGTCTCTGCACACACAACCGTCACTACCACCTCTGAGATCTGACAGAAGAGATGATTAGCCTTAGTTCATTTCTCTACCGGTGGTTAGGCTTTTTCGGTGCTGCAGATTTGTGACCATGTGTTTGACAATTTGCTAAGTTTTTGACAGTCACCAGTCTAATCTCGACTAACTTTACCTTGTTTGGCAATCATGTAAACTTTGATTCCTGCATATGTAATTCAATCAACGTTAACTTTTATAAAAGTATACAATTGTGATTTGTTTTTATGTGTTTAAAAGCTTATGGTTTTAAACTTTTCAACACATCCCACCAAGTTCTCTGAAAAGGTATGTCGCATCAAAATCCGTCGCCAATTGACCATTTAGTTATTACGTGATTAGCACTTGATGCCATTGTTAACAAAAATTTAACACATGTGCGCAGAAGACAACAACAATCGCCGCTAAAAGTGGCCATTGGTCATGTGGCCGTCAATAATTCTGACACCTGTTGCCCGTTTGTATGTCTTTGTGCGTGTTTTTATCGTGTTCATTGCAAATTGCATTCTTAAGCGATCATTAATCACCAGAGACCATTAATTAAGGCTAATTAATTAAGCTTCAATTGAAACTGCTCGAAATCGAGATTTTTTTTGGCCAGCGAACTAAAAACAGAAATAGAGATGAATTGAAGTCAGATTTACGTTTGTCTTTATGCAATTTCCCTTTTGAAAACCTCTAGTTTTTGTGTATGATTTTCATTGCAAAGTTTTTTCTAATTAATTTCCCTTCAGTGCCAAGTGAACAGTCTTCCCAAGCACAGGTGAACGGCAGATGAGCCAAGTACAACCGTGATGCAGGCACCGCCAGTTCGCACAAGCATCACCACTCAATTGTTCCTTTTAGTTTTTCCGTCATCAGCATTGTCCAATGCCGTGCAACTGTTTTCCCCTTTTCCCAGTGCTTTACTTCTTATTGCACCAAAGTGACGATACTGCAGCATCAGCAGCAGCATTGGCAGCACCTGTTGGCTTGTTTGTTCACACGTGTGTCTGTCAGACCTGCAGACTAGCACTTGTGTAAATCTGTTGACAGATAGCAGGTACCAAAAAGAAAATAAGTCAGTCAAATAAACTCTATTAAATTCAAGTTGTCACTTGTCAATCTGCCTTTTTTTATTTTTAAACGAAAATCAAATTTAAGCAAATCTTGTCTACTTTTAAAACCAAATTGTTTTGTCCTTGTTCAGACATTTTTTTTGGCACTGGCAAAATCTTGTTTTGTGAGTCAAAAACCAATATTCTGTTTAGAAAAAAATATTAAAATTATCTGTTGATTGATATATTGAATTTCTTTGACATTTGAACTGATTAAAGCAAGGTACTATGTCTAAACGAGTGCTTGTCAGTTTGCGACCAATTTGGCGCTCAAGCATTTTGACCATTCACATTTTAGAGATAGAGCAATTTAAAGTAGAACCAAGACGACCGCTCGTTTAGAAGCAATAGAGATATCTTTTTAAAAAGCCATTAGAAGTGCAGCGAGCTGCTGCCACAGCTTCTCTGCTGTGGTTGTTTCTGCCAGAATTTAAATCACTTTACGGCCATAAAGTTCGCTGATACAGTTCCTTAACTGCTTGTCTCTTTATTGTCTTCACTTTGAAGTCCTCTCTACGGTAGTCTGACTAATGATGCCAACAGTTGCTTAGAAAAAGGAAATCTTTTGCAACGCCACATTATCACCGAGATTAGTGACCTTTTCTTTAAAGTAAAAGCTGCTTCCTATTCCAACTATGATCTGGTTATTTTTTGTATTTACTCAGTTTTGACCATTAGGTAGCTCTTTTTAGATCATTTGTCATTGTAGACAATAAACGAGGTTTCATAGAAAATAATTTGACTCTGTTGTAGGCTCCATTAGCAGAAAACAATGAATATTTCATGATAACACTAAATAGCATTCAATGTTTTGGTTATCTGAAGGTGAAAAAGCAATAATCACGTGTTATATCTGCCTTTCATTCAAACAGCAACACAACAGTGTTTACAAACTATGTTAAATATTTTTAAGTACTCGGAAAAAAATCCTGTTCATTTATATTTGGACATTCAAATATAAAAGAAAC
>JAALOO010000053.1_pt1 | contig 89824 bp, 47 predicted proteins | sample 7257641 | NCBI WGS metagenome assembly JAALOO01 (sample SAMN14085613, study PRJNA598686) | mite metagenome | biome: ENVO:01001000; feature: ENVO:01001002; material: ENVO:01001226; isolation source: single female mite from University of Michigan culture on fish food culture... ...
TGCACGCAAAAAAAGGCTCGCTGTAGTCCTGGCTTGCCAGACTTACCCCCCTGTACAACATATACCGTCTACTTGCTAATATTTCTTGCTGGCTGGCTAATGATGTTTGCAGATGATCTTCTTCTTCTTCTTCGCTCCCTTCGCTCACTTAGTCAAAAGGCGGCAGAGGAGACCCTGCAACTTGTCGAAATGCTGCTGCTAAGAAAGAAGATCTCCTCTTCTCGCTCCTCTTCTTTTAGCGACTCTATTTATGAATTATTAATTATGAAGTACACACACACACACACACACACTGACGCTGTTCAGAGTGTGATGATGCTGATTATGCTTCAGCAAGCAGGCACTGGAAGCACTCTGGGAGCTGTGAGCATGATAATGGGGATTGGGATGATGATGCTGCTGCCGTAATAATAATAATAGTTAGAGTTAGTTGAAGCACAGAGAGCTTTGCTCTAAAGAACAAGGAGGGGGCATTGTGCTGGACAGTGCTGCTGGTGCTGGTGCGATTTCACCCTCGGTCGGCAAGACTGAGGTGAATGAAAAAGATGAAACTGAAGATCCGTGAGTGTTGTTGTTGTTGGTGGTTGGAGTTGACGGCTGACTGCCAAAGTAAAGCAAACTCTGCTGCTGCTGCTGCCGTTTTTGCTGCTACTGCTACCAGGCCTGCTGAATTACATTGGCAAATTGCACAGTACGAACACACCAAAGACTACAAAAGTTTGTGCAAACGAACAAACTGTTCCGAAAGAGCAAGGTATGTTCACCGTGGCCACCTGTCTTCACTCGACGTGTGCCATTTTCTCCTCTCGCTCTTGTCTTTGTGTTGTTTGCATTTGCCACTACTGCAATCGATTTGCATCAACTGTGAGGACTACAAAGTGTGTTCTGCATTTTGTTCGGCTCTATTCTCTCTTCTATTCTGTTCGGTTCTATTCCCAAGCTCAAACACGAACTCAGTCGCTCTCTTTCTCTTTCTCTCTCAGTTAATGGGCCAACAAACTCGGTGCACTTCTGTTCCCTCTCCTTCTTCATCGTTTGCATTCGCCCCCGGGCCTTCTATCTCTCTCACTCGGTGGCTCTTATTCTCCTCTTTTCTTCTTTGGCCAATCATTCCCCTCCTCGATTCCTCTCATTGCCATAAGCAGCCAGTTAATGACACTGACTGTGCTGTGCTGTGCTGGCTGAGGTAAACTGAGTGCTCTCTGCCGAGAAGAAGAGGAGAACAGTCTGTCGGTGACACACAACACACGCAGAATATTCTTGTTGTGCTGCTGCTGCTGATGTTCAATGAATGTGCTGGGGCATCATATTGCAACGATGGCGGCAGCGGCAGCAGCATCAACAGAACTTTGCACCAAAGAGAGAGAGAGAGAGAGAGAGAGAGAGAGAGAGAGAAGAGGACTTAAGCCAACTTTGCAGTCGTCAGCAGAATTCTGCTGCCTCTGCTCTTCCTCATTTGGATGATTGTAATTCAGCAGTCCAATTCCCTGCTCGCTGCTGCTGCACTGCTCAATTTACATAGATGCGTCTTTTCTTCTTTTGCTGCTGCCGTTGTTTAAAGTAGTGGACAGGACAGAAAAGTCTACTAGTTTTCCGCCCACTGGCCAATCTATACTGCCACCACCAAAGTACTACTACCACTTCTCTGGTGAGCTGTATTTTGTGAAAATTGATTCTTCACCAGAATGGATTCTCTCTCTCTCTTTCGCTGTGAGCACTGCTGGACAACGGGAAAAGCAGCAGCAACAGCATTATTAGTGCCTTTTGGTGCGTAATAAGATTAATGCGAAGAGAGGGAGAAAGAGAGAAATGCAAAAGTCTTTAGTTTAATTTATTGTTGGTAATGCGATTAGTGAGCGAGCAGTAGCAGCAGCAAAAAGTGCAGCATCACTGAGCTGCCGTTTTTGCTGTTGTTCTTTTTATTCTTCTTCTTCTTCTTCTTCTTTGAGCATCATCATCAACAAGAACAACAATTGCTGACTGTCCTGTCCTGTCCCCTGCTCTGCTTTCTCCTTGGCGACACATGCCACTCTGGCTGATCGTCAGATCTTTGAACTTTTTCCTCTCCTCTCCTCCCTGGTCAATCTTGGTGACCAAAGATTGGGAGAGGGTGATGTGTGTGCCCTTTGTGCCGCTTTGTGTTGCTGCTCTTTTAGTGAGGTCGGTGATGAATTCATTTGAAGAAGAAGAAGAAGAAGAAGAAGAAGAAAAAGAGAATGAAAGCTCACCACTCTTTGAGCATCGATTTGAGCTTGGCTGATTTCTATGCAAATTGCCGCTGCTGGTAATCAAACTTTGGTTCTCTTTTTCTCTTTCTCCTTTTCCCTCTCACTCGACTGCCTGCTCACGCTGGCACAACAACACTTGGCATGCCGGAGAATAAAAGAAGAAGTGGAATGTCAAATCGAAAGTGACTAGTAGTGCACTACTACTGTCTGTCTGCCTGCCTGCCTGCCTCACTGCCATCCGATGCTCAGCCTTTAATTCAATTTGCAGTGTGCAGCCTTTAATTTACATTTGATTACCAGTAGAGCAGCCGCTGCCGCCAATGTCGATGCCGTTGTGGCCAGCGAAGTGAGTGGCTTATGAATATTAAATTGCAGATGGAGAGAGAGTGGAAAGAGAAGAGGGAGGAAATTGCTGTGCCAATGAAAAAAAGAAGTGTCGCGCTGAAAAAGTGTTCGCTGTCGAACGGTGTCAACTGGCAATGAATTTGGTGGTGGTGGTGGCAATGCAATTTGGCTCACTTTCCTCCTCTTCCTCCAAAACAGAGCTCCCAAAAAAGTGCCCTGATCGACAGTAAAACTCTAAAGCAGCAGCAGCAGCTTAATTGCGATGCCTCAGTGCGCTCGCTCTGCCCTTGCTTCTCAAGAGTTTGTCCTTTTTAACTGCTGCTGATGCTTACGAAATTCACGATTATTATTTGCCTCATTTTAATTAGATTTCAGAGGAAGAGAGGAGGAGGCTGGAATTAACGATCCAAGTTTGCTGTGAGGAGCGTCCGGTGCTGCTGCTGCTCGAACACTAGAGCTCGCTTAGCTCGTCATTAGCAATAAAGATAATGGGGAAAGAGAGAGAGAGAGAGCTTGGTGGTGGTGGTACACTTTCTGGTCACATTTAATTAGTCCTCTCTTTGAACCCTGTGTTTGACCCCGTTTGAAGGTCCCTTCTCGGGAACGAGTAGTAGTAATTCCATTCAATTACTGAACTGGGAGAGAGAGAGATGAGTCCAATCACTGAGAGAATCCACCAATCGCTGCAATTATAGATCGATTGAAGGAGAGAGATTTTCTGCCCCATACTTTTCCGACCACAGAATTCGCTGTCCACTTTGCTTACTTGCTCATTCAGACATGTCTTTCTTCTCTTTCCCCTCTTAATGTCACCCATAAACTGCGTGCACACTGTCCCTCTCCCTCTCTGTTTTGCTCAGTCGTCTTTGTCACGGTAATTTAATTACCAGAGGACATCTCTCTCTTTTTGAGGAGAACGACACACGCGATCGTGAGGCACTTTTTTTTACTCTCTGTGGACAGTTTCTATTTTTTCCTTTTGATTATCTGAATCCTGCGCACTTTGATTATCGCCCTCGACGCGGAATCTCACGAGTTTGCATTGAAATGCTTCGATAAAAAAGGGCAGCATCAGCATTAGCCAATGAGTAGTCCCATTTGGTTTTTGTTGAACCGAAGAAGAAGAAGCAAAAACTATCTAGCTTGCCTTCTTTTTATGGCTCTGAAGGAGAGACGGTCATTTGAATATATCAGCGCAATGCTTCTTTGCATTTTTCTTTCTTTCTTTGCTCTTGTCTGACTGGCAATTGTGCGGTTAACTCGATTAGCTTCTGTCTTGCTGATGTCAGTGTGTGTGTGTTCTTTTGCCTGCTTTTCCGCTGACTGCTCTCATTACTCTCCTGTCTGCCTTTCCTTCCTTTCCTTTCCCTTCCTTTACTCGCTCATTACATCGTCGTTGAGTGGTAGTATCCACCACCACCACCGACCCACCAGAAAATGACATCACGAATCGAGCAGCTAACGAATGTGTATCGATTGATTCAGCCAGTGCACACAATGGAGACTCAGCTGGTCTCATCAGCTCAATTGAATTTCCCTGCCGATGTTGTATGTTACTATCTAATGGCTATGTGCGTACAGTGGATAGGTGTGCACGCGTCATCGAGGCAGAAAGAACGGACATGAACTGTACTCAATGTTCTCTCTCTCTCTCTCTCTCTTCTATTGATTCTTTAGTCTACTTTTCTCCATCCAGCTCCAGCAGCATCCATCCATCAATCAGCCATTGCTCCCCTTATGTTCCCTTCTCTTTCTTTCTTTCTCCTTTGACAGGCATATTTGCTCAAGACACAGTGCTGCTCTCACTAATTGCTCTACATGATGTCTGTCTGTCGCTGTTTCTGTCTCTTCTGATCACTAATATTATGATTGCCTGAGTATTTGGCAGTACAATGCCGATGCACATTCGCTCCTCTATGCAAATGTGCCGCTATTCACCAGCTCTCTCTTGCCTGACTGTCTGCTATCATCATTTTCTAATTAATGTGACAGCTGACGAAGCTGAGCTGACCGACAACCGACCGCAGCAGCAGCACTAACGAGCCTACTTTCATGTCTTCTCTTTGACATGAATTCCTCATCTTCTCTCTTTGCTGCGGTTTTTATTTAATTACCAATGCAGCAGCAGCAGCAGCAAGAAATCGATGTGTGCTGTCTTTCTTTCTTTTCATTGCATTTCATTTCAGCAGCCCTTTTATGCTTTTATGCTTCTCTTTTACACTATGCTTTACTTTTTGCTTTTCACTGAGTATTTTTTGGCAGTGATAGGAGTCTGAAATGGAGTGATGGAAGTAGTGTTCCATTCAACGCTGATAGAATGCGATTTTTAGAGTTGTAGTTCACCGCAAACCGCAGAATGATTTGATTTCAGTGGAGTTGAATAGAACTTCACCAGCAGCAGCACATCAGCTCTCAGCTCTGCTGTTTCCATTTCCTCTTTGGTTTTCAATACTACCCTTCAGCTCTTCGCACTCTTTTATGGTCCCTTTGAATTCTTTGCACACACACACATACGGACACATTTTTCTAAGCTCCCCTTTTCACTCTTGTGATGTGAGTTTCCGCTGCTGCCGTTGCTGCTGTTTTGTGTCATTGATGAGTGTGTCGGTGACACATTTTGCCGCCGTTGCTTTTAGTCTTGCTGGTGTCCTCATGTCTTTCCTTTTCATAGCAGATCCTTTTCCTTCTGCTTATCGCCCAAAGCAGCCCGAATCACGTTTTAATGTACAATTAATTTGCACTTCGCGGTCGGCTCCAGCTCGGCTCATCTCTTGGCAGCAGCAGCAAAGCGGCTCAGCAGGCAAATTAATAATTGATTGCTCTCTGCGATGTGATGTCTTCCGATGTGTGTGTGCTGCTTCTGGTGCTGGTGCTGCTGTAATCGGCTGCTGATGAGCAGAAGGAGAAGAGGAAAACAATTGCCACCGACACCACCACCACGAATATATCCTTCTCTCGGATTGTGCTGGTCATCCGTCAGATTTGGCGTCTTCCAGCTACTGTCATGCATCGGCTAGTTTTAATGACTGCTGCTGCTGTTTCTGCTGCTAATTAGACGGATCTCTCTGCTGTGAAGAAGAAGGAAGGGAGACAATGGCTTTGGAGATGAGTGTTTGGTGGTGGTGGTGGTGGTACAGTCATCAGCTACCACTGAACAGTAGCCACCAAAAGCATTTTCTCTGCCCATTGGCGGTACTCATTGTGCCGGGCCATTGTTGTGGTGTTTCGGTTGCTCACTTGTGATACTTCTGCGGCACACCGGATGAGGCAAACCGAATTCGAATGCGCCTAGATGAGCATGGCTAATCGTGTCGGCCAGCCTCAGTTGTTGTTGTGATTAGCTGTCTTGTCTTGTGTGACACTCGATTTTGTTGCCCACTAACGAGAGAGAGAGAGAGAGAGAATGACAGTTTAGTGATGCAGATTTGCCAGAGAAGTGTGTGTGTGTGTGTGTTCACTGTGGCGAATCAATCGTGTACTCGAGGAGGAGGGAGCGTGTGTTTGAGGACAATACTAAAGGCTGTCATTGGCACTGACTCTGACATGCACTTTTTAATGCATCAGCATCTACTGGCGAACTTGCCCACCACCACCACCTGTCTACCTCCTCCTCCCTAACTGTTTTGACACGGTCAAATTAATTTCTCGATTACTTTCTCCCTTTTGCCCACTCTTTAATTAAAGTGAGAGAGATGTCACCTGCTTTAGTGCTCTTGCACTGCTTCTGATGCTGCCCAAACCTAATTAGCATGATATTATTTCGGCTATTAATAACCACCACCAGCAGCAGCACATCAAACTGAGAACACATATAACACTGATAGTGACATTGACATAGGTCACAGCTGCTGCTCCTGCTCTAACATCAAAATGGTGCGTGATTTTGTCCTGATCAGTGACAATGACACCAACCAAAGGTGCGCGCACCATCTCTAAATCACTTGTCAATGTTTGAGTAATTGATTGATCGATTGGATGACGCTCTCTCTCTCGCTCTCATCCAATTTCTGCAATCCTCTTTCAGCAAAATGAAGAGGAATTACCCCCGGTTCCTCTTCATCTTGGCAATCCTCTGGGCCAGTCCAATGCCGGTCAACTCAATAGGGGACAGGGGAGCTTAGCTTAGCTCGGAGAGAGACAAGTCGATTGAGGTGCACTGAAGAAGCACCTACAGGGAATCTAGCACCTTTCCAGCTTTCTAGCACCTCACACCTCGCAACGACTTTTTCTTTTTCTTCTTTCAATCACACCGAGGCACACTCACTTTACTATTTGCCTTTATTTATCCTCCCTCTCTCTCTGCTGTGTTGTGCTTTAGTTTGCTGTTTTCTTTAGCCGCCTGCTCGTTGCTTGCTTGCTGTTTACTTAGACGATTACTTTAGTGTTGAGAGCAAGAGCAAGTTGAAGAAGACGGGCGCGACTTTATGTTCTGTGTTATTATTTGCTGCCGTCGCCGTTGCTCGCAGATTGAGTTTAGATTGAGTTTGTTGAGAGAGGAAGAAGAGAGAGGAGAAGATGAAAACTGCTGGTGGCACACCGCCGTGTCATGTGCCTTCTTCTTCTTCTTCTTCTTCTCTATCTTTTGAAAAAGCAAAACTTTAATCTGTACTGCACACAGCAACAGCAGCAGCAGCAGAATTTCAGCTCTGAGAGTGAGTGAAAGCTAAACTAAACTGAACTGAGAAAAGCGGATGACTGCGGTGGCCTGCACAATTACCAACTCACTCGCTGACTGACGGTCAACACACTTTGAATGCCCTTATGTCATAGCTGCTGTTCAATGCATTCAACATCGAAACTGTGTCCAGAGAATTGAGAGTTTGAGAAGAGGAGGAAGGGGAAGATGATGATGAGGGTTCAAGCTTTCCTTTTCCGTCTGAAAAGCTCTTAGTTTCAATTACGGGCGACAGAAGAAGAAGAAGGGCTGGTGGTAGTGGTGGTGGTGGCAAGCAGCACGATTCAGGGAATCGAGATGAGATGAGATGAGTGAAGAAGAAGTGGAGAAAGTGAGTGAGTAACCCGATCGTTGCCTCGATCGATGCTGCTGGTCAAAGTGTGCTGGTGCTGTCGCCATTGTCTACCACCACCAAGTCGATATTTATGGGCTCAGACACACACACACACACACACACACACACACGTCCTTAGCTCCATTCCAAGAGGAGGAGGCAAAGTTTAAAATTGCAAGTCAATTGGGGCAGACAGGAGCAAGAGAGAGAGAGAGAGGAAAGATTGGCGTCCAAGTTTTATTACATTTGCTCTCTGCTGTGCTGCCTTAGCCGCCGCATCTGCTGCTGCTGCTTTTCTTGCTTCTGTTTGCCTTCTCTCTCTTTGCTGCTTTCACTGCTGACAATTTATTGTTGTTTGCATTGCCTGATGCCTGCTTTTTCAGTTTCAAGCCCAAGCCAGCTCTGCTGACTTTGAAATTCAATCGCCAAATTGTTTTCTAATTTGCCACTCGAACTGCCTGCCTGCCTGCGCCTCACTGACTGCCCATCGTTGTTTGCAATCGTTCTTTGGGCTCTGTTCTGTTGTCCGTCTTCAGTGGCACACATCCTCTTTGCTACTTTCTTCTTCTTCTTCTTTTCTTCTTGTTCCTGACGACCACTTTGCTCGCCATTTGCTATTTATCGCCAGCCAGTTTGAACTTTCCAAAAGGAGTCCAAATGACAATCACCGCTGTCTCGGTCCATAAATTACCAGCAGCAGCAAAAGACCAAAGTGGTCGTCCTTGCTGGGTATTTAAACTTTAAACTGGAGCGAGAAAGGCAACAACTTTGATTTACAGCAGTGTACGACAGTAGTCCTCTTTAGTAGCCACCGAGAGAAAAAAAGCAGATTTTCCTAAAAGGGCTGCTGCTGCTACTTTGGCAAATGAGATTAAAGAGAGTAGGTTGTCCTTTTTTCTGCGTATTTTTTCCTTTTCCCTACGAGGTGACATTTAGCCAGAAAGACTTGGATCAGCTCCTCTCATCTCACATTTGCACATCTCCATCTCTCTAATGGCGAATGTAAGTGCTGGGATGTCTTCTTTGACTATTTCCATTCTTTTTCTGCTGCTCCATATTGACCATCTCTCCTTTCTAATGTTTCTCTCCTTGCAATTAGTCGCCACTATCTTTCTAATGTCTCTCTCTTCAGTCTTTTCAGTTTGTGTGACAGTACTGAGGACAGCAAACTGAATCGGTAATTCCTTTCACGCTCACTCTATTATCGTAATTCTTTCTCACAGTGTGTGTGTGAGAGTGGACACCCGAGAGTCCACTGCTGCTGCTGCTAATTATCTGCTGATGATGATGCGGCCACTGTTTCTGTGCCACATGCGACATAAGTGAGGTAGTCAGTCAGTCAGTCAGTCCGAAGATCAACTGGCGCTGATGATGGCGGCTGATTAGCAATGCGACAATTGTCGACTGCTGCAGCTCAGCTGAAACTCGATAATGACAAATTGTCTCAACTCTCCCTAGCAAAATGACCACCACCACCACCAAGAAAGATGACAGCTTCTTTGGCAGCTTATTAGCTGGCACTTTGTACTTCTTTCCTTCATTTTCTTGCAGTCATCTACAGGATGTGTGTTTCTAATGGCATTAGAAAGAGCGAAGCAGTATGACACTGGGCAAAGAAGAAGAAGGCAGTGGCAATCGAATTAGAAATGATTGCCTCGGTTTTCTCTGCCTTTCAATGCTAATGCAATTGGCGTAGGTTAGGCATTTTCGTTGGCTGCTGCGATCACTCACACTGCTGCTGTTCCTATCTATCGTTCACAGCTTCATGATTTTCATTTGAATATTTTTTGGCTGCACTTTTAGGCTGATTTTGATTTTATTTAAACGCTGGCCCCGCCATATAAGGTAGCAGCAGCAGCATCTGCAGCCTTATCTTGCCCTCATTGTTGACTATTAATTTGTGCCCACTGCTGCTGCTACTTCTGCTGCTGCTGTCTTCCTATCTCGCCTGATCGGTGGTAAATTAATTTAAAATGTATCTTCGACTGCTGCTGCTGCTGCTATTGATGCTTTAAACTGTAGACAAAACGCAGGAGGCAAAACTGATGCTTTTGCTGCCACTGCTGTTGTTGTTGGGCAATTAATCATCTGTGGAAGTGATGATGAGGAAGACGATGGGAATGATGAAAAGTTGAGGGGATGTGCGGTTGCAGTCATCGATGGACTGCAAAGAAAAAGTGGGGAAAAAGTAGTCTGTTGACCAATATTCTTCTTCCTCAACTGCTGCTGCTGTGCTAATTACCGCCTGGCCAACTAATTTGCTGTTGATTACTATTTTTTTTGTGCGTTGACAAATGTGTTTTTCAGTGTTTGTTGGGCATTGTTTTTGCACACTCTCGGGATAACGAGGAAGAGGATACCTCTCTTCTTCATTTTCTTCCCGTTATTAATAGTACATCAGATTTAATTTTGGCCAGTTTTTTATATGTGCTGAAACCTGAAGCAGGAGGAAAAGAGAAAAGTGCAAGGAACCTGATCTCTGATCTGCAGGCATACACAGCAGCATTGAAAGATGGTGATTGCCTTCGTGTGTTTACTTAGCAGAGAGGGGAAAATCTTTAGTCTTTCAGTCTGTCTGTTATTAATTGGCCGGAGAATTAGAGGTGCTCAACAAGCAAAAAACTGAAGTGATGTACACTGGTCAGTCAGTCAGATCGATGCTAATGCTCGGCTCGACTTTGCCTGCTCATCCGTCTCGGGTGTGCAAAGTGCTGACCCTTTGGTGCACACACACACACGTTTAGATCGTGAATTATTATTTGCTCAGAAGATGTGTGTCTTTCGGTAATGAATGGTAGACGGTGAAGTTGAAGCTTACCTCCAATTACCTTCTTGTACTGCTGCACACTTGAACTGCTGCTGCCTCACCTCGGCTCAGCTCTCAGCTATGTTCTGCTCTGCTTTGCTTAAAAAAGAGGACCTCTAGCAAAGAAAGAGAAGGAGAGAATTACTGGCCGTTAGAGAAGACCTTAGTTCAGAGGGGGAAAAAGAAGCAGCTCAAGTTAAAGTAAACTCTGGAGCTTTCACCGAGCATCATCAGCAACGACATTGGCAGTGCTTGCTGCTGTGCCTTTCATCGCCTCAACTTTGTCTTCTTTTTTACTACTTCTGAAGTCGAGTGAGTAATGAAGAGAAGGCCAAGCAGCAGCAGAGGAGAAATTAATCAAAGCAGTAGTTTGGTAGAGTGCTGGTGGTGGTATACACTGAAGAGATCTGTCCAGCAGTGCTCACACTTTGCCACGATCTTTAAATTGTCTGCTGTGCTCTACTGTGCTGTGAGCTTGTGAGCACCACCACCACCACCACGGCCAGTTGATCATCAGCTGCCCTGGCTTCCTTTTGCTCTGGTCAAAAATAAGAGGGAGAAGTCGCGGTGGCAAGAAAATTGATGACAGCAGATCACCAGTGGTGGTAGTGGGCACAGTTGCCGGCACTTGCCTGCTCATGCTGCTGCTCTTGTCCATTCACTTTGGCCTCTCTTTCCTCTCTTTCTCCAGTGTTGACAACGCCGATGTTGATGATGGTGGTGCTCTTTCGTTTTGCTCTCTCTGGTCGTCGACCATTGTCTGCTTTTTCACCAGTTTTGTACTGCTGACTACTAGCACTATTCATTTTTAGGACATTTTCATCATCAGTTTGTCTGTCTGGTCTGCTCTGGTCTGAAGAGATGACTGCTGTTCTCTTTCTCTCTCTTTCTCTGGAATGGATTTTTTCCTGCAGTGCATTGACACATTTTACATTTTTTTTCAAGCAGCCAAAGATGCTTATTATTATTATGTTTTGAATGGAGAAGAATGGACAACTGCAAAGTTCACTGGCACGTTCACTGTAAAGTGATTTACTGCTGAGACGCACATTCTAAATCACTTCTCGATTGGCAGAGTGCAAAGTATAGAGAGTATAGAGTGGACTATTCTGGGAGTTGCACTGGCTAGCTCGTGTGCCAGTCGTGTGTCGAGTCACTTGACATTTTTTTCGCTGTCTTTTTCCTCTGTCTGCCTAATCTGCCCTCACTTACTTTCTCCCTCTTCCTCTCCTCTTAAATCCTCATCAAAACTTTTTTGCAGTGCCTCAAGTGTGCCCTCATGTTCACTTTCATCTTTTTCTCTTTATAGCCCTCACTTTGCCCTCTGAGTTCAATTACTTGTTTTTTGAGTGCTAGTTCTAGTGCAGTTCGCTGCTGAACTGAAAGAGAATTGCACTCTTTATGCTTGTCATTGTCATGCTGCTGCTGCTGCTGTGTCTGTTTGTTTTGTATAAAACTGTATCAACTCGAGCTGTTCTTTTTTCTGGAATGGATTAGCTATCATTATCACCTGCACTAATTTAATTAAGAGCGTGTGTGAGTGGCTGCAGGGCTGAAGTGAAGGCTTATCAGTTCGCTGCTGCTGCTGTTCAGGTGTCAGAACAAGCCTTTATTCATTCATCCTAAAGTGTGTTTGTGTGTTTTGGTACACAATTAATTAGCCCCCTTTAATTTACATGGCTCAGCGGTGAGGCAAAATCATGCTTCACTGGAGAAAGAGCTCTCAGCGATGGGAAATTGAATAAATGTGCTGCTGTTGTGTTGTGTTTTCTCCATTTTGACGATGGCTGCAGGCGAATTGCAAGGAGAAGGGTAATTGTAATTAGCAGTCTTGGTGAGTGAGCCTAAGTAAATAATAGATCGAGTGCTGTTTTTTCCTCTGAATATACTGCTGCTCGACCAAGCGGAAGATGCGATTGGTTTCCAGTTTTTTCTGTTCACTTTTGAGCAGGTGAACTTCCGCTTGCAGTAGCGAGCACCGAGTTTCCCGAGAATTGTCTTAAACTTGGAGAGCTTTCTGGGGCTGAATTTGCATTCCGAGCACTAAAGTTGCTCCCTATTTCCCTCTTGTTGTTTGTCTGTGTGCCATTGATCCGATTAGAGGTCTTCTTCCTCTTCTTTCTCCTCCTCTTGTTCTTCCACTGCCCACTAAGCCTATTAGCATCCCTTTTTGCTCTTCCTCTCATTCAATTTGCTCTTCTCTTCTTCTTCCTTTTTGTTCTCAATTCAATTGCAAGTGATTGAAAAAGAGAAAAGTGCAGCAAGCGAGTTTTGTGGTGGTGGTGGTGGTGGTGGTCTCTGATGCTCCTTGTTTACTATTCCAGTCCTTTTCTTTGGAAGCAGAAGAAAAAGAGGAAGTTTTTATACCTTTTTTTGCCATTCTTTTGTTTTCCATTCGCCCAATATGACATCCTCATTTGAGAGTGGACAGCAGCAGCTGTACCATTATTATTCCATTCTACTACTGCTTGGACTTTTAATTAATTTGTTGGCTGTGAGCAATCGATCGATTGCCTAGCGCCACTCACTCACTCACACTCTTACTCACACGGAATGTTGCGTGCTTCACTGTCACTCAGAAAAGACTGAACTGAACTGAAATTGTTGGACTGGACCCATTGACGACTGCTGCTGCTGCTGCTGCCTCACGATCGTACACTGTTTTTAGTCGCTTTTAGGTTCTACCTAGACGTGATCACTTTGCCGACTGCAAATGAATTTCTCCCCACTCACACTAGAATCCACTTCTCTCTCTCTCTCTCTCTTTGCTCTTTCCATTTCCCCTGAATTAATATGAAAAGCCAGCTGAGGCAGCTCTCTCAACTGTCTGGCGCGCTCATTCTGGCTCTCCTCCTCCTCCTCCTCCTCCGTTTGGACAATGTCGGAATTTGGCGCTGCAGTTGCTTTTTTAATTAAACTTGCCAGACTGGTCAGTGCTTTTGGTGGTGGTGGTAATTGAAAGAGAACTTGAATGGCTAGTGAGCAGAACTGAGTTGGCACGACACGAGACAGCAGCAGCAGAAAAAAGGCAAGCAAAGGCATTCTTTTGGGCTCTCTAATCTCATTTGCTTTACTTCTTCAGCTGCTGCTGCTCCAAGTGTGCTGGAACCGTTTTAGTCCGTTTTTCAGTCTGCAGTCTCTACCGTGGTCATTATCAGCCTACTTTGCGAAAGCTTTCTCTTTTATTCTCTCTCTCTCTTTCTTTCTTTTTTTCTGATTGATTATCACAACCTTCAGAAGAGAGGATTACCACTAGCAGCAGCGGCAGCCAAAGGACTGCGCCAATTTCATTACCACTGACGTACTCTGACTAGCAGCCAACAAATCGTTAATCGCCCTCTGATCGAATTTGCCCACCGCCAGCACCATTGTTGATTTCATCATCATCAACTAATCTAGTATTATTCCATTATTAATGAACTGTCGGTGGCGTGGTAATTGTACGCACTGGCAGTGGTAATCACGCCACCAAAAAGTGATTTGCCGGAGTTTCAATGGACTTCGCTTTTATAATGATGAAGGTGGTGGTGGTTGTGCCGGCATAGCCGACGCCTACCACTGTCGACATAGTTGGCAGAGCGACCTTGTCATTTTTTGTTGCCGCGCCATTTCTTTTGTTGACAAAAGAAGATTAGCGCCGGAGTTTCGAAAATGCTCTCTCGATCATCAATCTTTGAGCTTCATCCTTAATACTTAAAATACTTAATTTACAACTCATCTTGTACAGCAGATTACTCTAATAACCTTTTCCCTTCTCTTTGCAGTGTGACAGTGACCGGGAGCCAGAGCATGGGCCCGCTGGGCATCACCACCGGCCATGACAGTCTGAACGCGTGGCAGGTGCTCGCCGTGGAGTTCCTCCTCACCTTCGTCGTCATCTTCACCACCTACGCCACCTATGACGCCAACCGCCGCTCCTTTGGCTCCGACTCGCTCTCCATTGGCATTGCCTATCTGGTCGCCTCCTTGACTGGGGTAAGTGAACAGTTTTGCGTTTTCTATTTAGTTTGCGTTTCTACTTTATTTTTTGCTCTTGTTTCTTCTTGTTCTACTACTTTATGCGATTAGAGAATTGTCAGTCAGAGAGAGAGAGAGAGAGAGAGAGAGAGAGAGAGAATTCGAATTTCCGCATTTCACTTTCTGCAGCGCCATTCTAATGTACTCAGCAGCACGCAGGAGGAGACAGCCGAATCAAGCGAATCTCTTTGTGCGTGCTGTAGAAATGTGTCCCTGGCTACTGTGACAGTTCAACACGAGTTTAGAATTAGAATTTTAATTAAACGAGGCAGCAGCCTTCAAGCGTTTAATTAGCAATTTAAAGAGAATGAGGACTACTGCTGCAGCTTCGATTCCAGTTGACTGGGCGGCAGTCATTCTGCAGCGCTCGCGCGCTAGATAGCCAGCTAATGTGAACGCACTACTACCACTACTGAAATGCTCTTTTCTTGTTTGCCTGTCTGTTCAGCTGAAAAGATGAAGTTGAAGAAGCTCAAACTACCGGAACTTGACTTGCCTCTGCACTTTATTCTGCCGCTGCTGCTGCTCGTTTTTTCTTCTTTTTTCCTCTTTTCTTTCACTATCTTTCTCCCGTTTGAATTAGTAGATTAGCGGCAGCAGTCAGTTAGTTATCAGTGCCGTTGCGGGCGAAGAGGGCCTGGAATCGCTGCCTCGATTCAATTAGTCCTGACAAGGCAGTGGTGGTGGTAGCTCAGAATGAGACGTTTCAATTAGCAGTGATACAAGATGGATTGACACCAAAGTGAACTCGAGTTGCTGGCCAGAGATTGACGTGAAAGCGAGCGAGGGGGAAGGCAGAGCAATCATGTTCGACTTTGATATCAGCTCACTTCGATTCTGTGTGACACTCTGTGATGCTGCTCCTGAATTGAACACTACCACCACCACTTTTACATCCTTCTCAGCATTAATCATGCTGCTTCCAGCCCCTTAATTCGCCACCACCACCGCTTAATGAATTTGTTTAAACTTTTGCTCCCTAATAACAGGCATTGTGTGCACGATTATTAATGATGACAATCGTAGTTGTAGATAGCATCTCCACATCTCTCTCTCTCCCTTACTGTAATGATAGCCTGCTCTGATTCTGCTTCCTCTCTTTCTCTCTCTCTCCTCTGATTCGACTAAATTTATGGCAGTATAATGATAGTGGCTCATTGACGGTGTAATAGCTGCTGGTGATGCTGCTGTCGTTGACGAGCCATTAGATGCCTCTGTTCACTGCCACCGGCAGAGGTCGAGAATGAAAAGGGAGAAGAAGAAGAAGACGCGAGACTGTCTGCTAAGCAAACACACGGCCAATTGGCCAACGTAGTTCAGTTGCAACTGACTGGCTGCAATTGGCGCCAGTCAGCCACTGTGCACTTTGCACAGGCAGTTGAACACATTTCAGTTTTTTTTCATTTCATTTTCATAATCGACTTATTATGCGCCCGCACAACTACTGCATCAGCAGCAGCGTTTTCATGTCTGCTAATACTAAATTCATTAGCACTGCTGCTGCTGCTGCTGGGGAGTGAAGCGGTCAAATTGCTTCTTCTTCGTTTTCCCTTCTGATTCGATCGATTTCACTTTAGACTTTAGGCTTCAGCAGCATCAGCAGCAGCAGATTAGTGCGCTCCAGCTGAGTGAGCTTGGGTGCCTAGATCCAGTTGTTCCTAGCCCACTACCACCACCACTGCGATCACCACTTTTGCTCTTGCTATTTTAGCAGCGGCAGCAATTTGCATTTACACCGATTACTTCTGCTCAGGCAGAATGGCACCGATAAGACAGGGGATGGTGCAGAAGAGAGAGAGAGAGAAGCCTGTGCTGCCTGCTCTTCTCATTCCGATTCAATTCCGCCGCGCGCGTGCGATTACCGATTAGCAGCAGTCGACAAATCGCATCCCGAGCGCGGAAAGAGAGAGATCCTCTCTCTCTCCTCTAATCCGATCATTTCTCTCCTCTGCCTGCAGATCATTCCTGGCCAGGCCTGCGTTTGCCTGCCTGGCCCCTTCATCACCAATTCAGACTGCCTAGTCTACTCTACTCTACTTTATTTCTACTACTGCCGAATAGATTTATCTTAATTTAAAAATGATTTTGTTTTTAGTTTCGAGGAAAAGTCAAAAAATGTTTATTATATTTATGTCAATTCGCCGGACTGATTCGGCTGCTGCTGCTGTGGTGGACGAATGATAATGTGGTGTAGTAGCGGAAAGCACCGCCACCACCACATCGATGGAAGTTTTGCACTATCAATTATCATTAACTTTGGGGGAGATATCTCGGCCATAAGGCTGCCTTCCTCTCCCGCTCACCCCTTGCTCGCCCATTTGCTGCACTTGCTAGGGCCATTACATTAACAGTGGTGGTGGTGGTGGTGCTGGACGGTCATTGTTCAGTTCAGCTAAGGTCACAGCAGTACTAGTCAGCTCACTAGTCTACAGCAGTTTCTCACTATTCTATTGATTTGCCATTGTGTCTAGGCGATAGAGACAGACAGTGTGTGTGTGTGTGTGCTTCTGACACAGCAGCCGAAGCATCAGTTTAATAGTCACCAGCGGCGGCGGCGGCTGATACAGCGGCAAAATATGTAAATTCTCCCTGCGAAGAATCTATCTATCTATCTCTCAGCTCTTCTTCCTCTTCCTCGCCTGCAGTAACCAAATAGTTTGCTGTGCATTGATATGTTATAAATTAGGCGCTTGTCGCTACACTGTTTCCCTTCTGCTCTGCTATGCTTTTGGGCTCTGCAAATCACAGCCGCACATATCGAATGGCCCTTGCTTCCTCTCTCGCCTGCTCTAAATTGGCCCCGAATCGATATTCCTCTTCTTCTTTCTCTTCTTTGGGAGCTAGGGAGCAGAAGATTCCTCTTCTCCTTCTTTTTTGCCAGAAAGTTGAATATTATAATTAATTACTACTGCTAATGCTACTTCTGTTCCAGTAGCACCAGCTAGAGAGAGCGGGTTCGAGCTGCACATACAAAATGGCTGCTGGGCGCGAAAGCTTTGCACTTTTCGCCCCCCCCCCTCTTTGCAGAGAGGGCGACATATTCGATTACAAGACAGACAGACACACAAACTTTACTAATTAGCCATGTTTGCCCGATTCTCTCGGTTCTTCTTCCTCCTCGGTTCTACAGAAGCAGAAGAAACTGAGGAAGAAGAAGAGCCAGCAGCAGCAGTCAAATGTTAGCGATGGTGCTGCTGCTGGTCGTAGCAACTCTTGATTCGATCTATTATTACTAATCGCCGCCATTTCTCTCTCCCTCTCTCTCTCCCTAGTTGGCCCATGTCAACTACAGACAGAGGACGTTTATTAACAGCAGCAGCAGCAGCAGCCCAACTAAACTATTATTGGGGCAGTTAGTTGCCAGTTGGCAATTAATTTTAATTATAATGAACGGATGGAGAATGGAAAAGGATGAAAGGAATGGTCTAGGAGGGCAGCAATGGTGGACAGAGCTGGTGGTGGTGGTGGTGGTGGTGGTGGTAGTGATTAGTGGACAAAACGAGGCGAAATTGCTGCAGCGACCATGCTGTGCGCTGCGGTTTGGCACCCGCTTTGTTGGTTTTGGTGGCCACATTTTGAAAGCTACTTCTGCTGCTGCTGCTTCGGTTGCTGTTTGGTAATTTATGATATTCAAATTGAGTGAACAAGTTTGGCTACGGCTGCCTCTACCAAAGTTTACACTTTTGCTTGCTTGTTTGCTTGCTTGCCTGCTTTTCAACTGGGCCTCTCTCCGCTTTCTACTGCCTCCTCCTCTTCTTCCCTTCCATCCTCTTCTTGGCCACCACCATCTTCTTCACACTCTATCAATATTTAATTGGCCACTCTTCGCTTTTCAATGTGACACCGCCCGCTCGCATTGCCGCTGCCTGGTCGTTGATTTGCATTTTTCAATTTTTCAGTGTACGACAGTGCAGCAGCCGTAGAAGCAGTTGCAATTCACAGCAGTTGTTTTCGAGTTTGAAGTTTTGAAAACTGACTGTGTCCTCCTCACTACACTGCGCTTTGCCACCACCTCGGCGCTTGATTAATAATTAAGCAAATTTAATTTGTCTTCACTGGAAAGTGTAGTTAACGGTGGTGAGCATATATGAAATGATGTGTTTGCATATTCATTCTCCTGAAACAATTCTGTGTGTGCTTGACAATTAGACTAATGAGTCCAGTGGTGCTGCTGTTGGTGGTGGACACTTTTCTTTGTCTTTTCTTTTGCTGACGATTCACTTTTTTCCTATTCTAATGGACAATTGTGTGTGTTCCATCACTGTTCGGTCAGCTTGAATATTTTTTCCCAACTTTATTGGTTTTATTCACTTTCCTACTTTGTGCGATAAATTAATTATAACTGTGCAGTGATTTTCCCTTACTGACTCGCTGTTCCACGATGGACTCTTCTTGAGCTAATAAAAAGACGACTTCCTCTGTAGTTAAAGTTTAAACAAATTGACATCTGCAGTACTACAACAACTACAACCACCACACTGACTGAGTGATTAGACATCTTATTCGCTTGTCCACTCCACTCTGCCGCATCTTCCTCACTCATCCGCTAATAAATTTTTAGCTGCTCTTGTCCATTCTAATGGGACACTAATTTAGCGGCACTTTTTCTTTTGGTGGTGATGCTCTAAGATTCGGGTCTTGTGTTGTCCGGTCCTGTTCCCTCTTCTCTTCTTTTGCCCCGTCTTCTTTGTCCAGTTTGGAACAACACAGCTATTCTGCTCGTTGTTCTTTGCAAATTAAAATTTATTGCCTCCCATTAAGTGGCCATTGGACAGAATGAATGGAGGGATGAATGGCCAATAAGGACTGGTGGAAGGAAAACACCGAAATTGGCCTCTCTTTTTGCTGTTTTTCTTGGTTGCCGTCTGCTGTTGTTTTTGTTTCTTGTTTGCAGTGTCATTCACTGTGTTGTTTGCCTTTAGTCAGTCTAGCACTGACCAGTCAAAGTCAGAGACTGTCGGGCACATTTACATGTTTGTCGCCCTCTAATCTTCTTTCTCTCCACTTCTTTTTTTCTTCGTTGTGGTTTACTGGTCTGTTACACGTTGTGTTTAGTCCCCTCAGTGTGTTCCCCACCACTACCACCACCACCGCCGGACATTGCGCTCACCACAGGGGCACTGGTGGAAATGACATGCAAAACTGTTTATTTGGTGTCACCGAGTCAGCGCGCGGCGGATAGGACTATTTATTAGTCTATTAGGGCCTAATTACTTGCCTGCCTGTCTCTCTGTCTGTGTGTTGTACTGCCCAAAACAAACACGGACTTTTTCTCGGTGTTGTTCTTGGTGGCTACACGAGAACTGGGCTCAATTTCGGCACAATATCGGCACAGGTTCGCGGAAATTGTCGTTGATTTACGGTCACGGTTTGCTCTCGCTAAAGTGTCTGTACTGGACTGGACACACATGTGATCGTAGGGCACAGAATTGACCAGGGTTTGGAAAAGTCGTTGTCCTTTCTCTCTCACTCACTAACTGAGGACGTGTACTGTCTGTTTGGATGTGTCGATTCTCTCCTCTTCTTCTTCTTCCTTTGCCCCCTTTTCCTCTGCCACCGCTGCTGTCAGGTTTCAATTTTATGACGCACATAAATTTGCAGGTGCCGCAAGTTGAACTCGCATATGCTAAAGCCCTGGCCGCGGCGGATTCTCTTCAGCAGCATCAGTATTAAAACTTGCAGTGGAACAAAACGCTGGGCCAATGTGTGCTCATCGTCGTTTTGCTCTCTTTGCAGGGAAGCCTCTTCGCTCGCTCTCTTGTTAATTGACTCGCTCTCTTCTCGCTGTCGGTCATAAATTATTGAGAGCATAGCAGCGGCGGCGGCGGCTTTCGCTCGCTCACTCGAACATCGATCTGTACTAATCTGCCTGTCTCATTCAGTTCAGTTCGCTGGTGCTGCTGCTGCTGCTGCTGTCCTAGCTCTCACTCTTCTTCTTCGTTTTCATCTTCATCGCATTTCTTGCACCACCAGCACCAGCAGCACTTTAATCTTCACTTTGGCAGTCGTCAGTTTTCTCACACACACACGCAGGCAGAGCCGCTTGTGTTTGCTCGCTTGTTCCTCTTCTCGATCGCTTCTTCTCCCCCATTTCTTTCTTCCTCCCCCATTTCTTTCTTCCTCCCCCACCGACAAATCTTTATATTCTATTGCAGTTGGAGTAGTGTTCCGACTGCTGTTGCCTCATTTTTCTTCTCCTTTAGCTAAATTGACTCGTTCAAATGTCAATGGCTCGGCAGTTGTGTTCGCAGAAGGAGCCTTAGGAGCACAAATTAATAATGCTCTCTCCTCTCATAATTGACCTAAGTGGTGGTGGAGACTTCTTTGACTTCTAGGCGCTTCACTTTTTGCTGTGGCTGCCGCTGCTGCTGCTGCCTAACTCACTAAGTGGTCAGAGCTCAATTATCCGCCAGCTTTGATTGTGTTTGATTTGTGTGTGTGTGTGTTTGTGTCTTGTCTTGTCTTTCGCCTATCGGTGCCAAACAGACAGAGACGGATAGAGCGGACAGAGTGAGTCAGTCAGTCGGCAAACTCTCTTGCTTTTTGCCTTTTTCATCTGCCACCGAAAGCCGCTTGACGTGTTCTTGTCTGTGTGTGTCTCTGTTTGACAGTTGCACCTGTAACCACCACCACTGGTCACCTAAGCAGTAGACTAAGCAGTCTACGGCAGCGGCAGCAGCAGTATCTCCTCACTCGTTAAGATAGCACCTTGAGTCGGAGTTGAAGCTCTGGCTGACTGCAGCCAATTTGGCCACCGAGAAGAAGGAGAAGGTAATGTGGAGGCGAGATAGCCCATCTTCTTTACATTGCCACCAGCGATGGTCGACGGTAGTGAGGCTGTGCTGCTGTCGCTGATTAGCATAAAGTGCCAAAGTGACATTGCGTAAGGGAAGCTCGGTGGTGGTGGTGGTGGTGGTGGTTGCCGATGACACGAGGAATTCGTCTCTGGCTTGCTAGGCACACACACACACACTTTGCTTGTGTCTTGTCACTGTTGGCCATCAGCTGCTTCAGTGGTGCTAGGACAGTCTGTCTTTGTCGTCTGCCGCAGCCACCTAGCTCTCTCTTCCTTTCTCGTTGGTCATTGTAAGTGTTTCCCCACTGCTATCGCTATCGACTGCAAGAAGAAGAAGAAGCAGAAGACGCATCACCCTCTGCTTTGCTTTACAGCACCAGCAGCAGCCATTAGCCTAATAGACTTGGCCAAATAGTTTGCGCCTTTTCTCGCCTGCCCCTCTCTTTCTCTGCTTTACTGTCTTGTACCACCACCACTACTAACAGAGTCTCAGTGCCTTATCATTGCCATTTAAATATATATTCTCTCTCTTTCGCGGAACGGCAAAGAATTTCTCTCTCTCTCTTTCTCTCTGTTTAATTAGATTAAGCTGGCGACAGTGCTGGCTGCTGCTGCTGCTGCCTGTTCACTTGGCACTTTCGAGAGATGCAGGGCACTGATGATGATGATGGTGATGCACTGTGAGTAGCACTGTGTTCGCGCGTCAAGTGTGAGTTTGAGAGTGTGTGTGTGTGTCTGGGCGCACAAATTAATACGAGCTAATTGACTGACGATAAGTAGTGGTGGTGGTGGTGGTGGAGAGGGAGAAGTGTGATGATGAGCCTCGCCAGAATGCAGATGACACTAGGTGTCCAATGTGGCTGATGATGGCACCCCTTTTTGCTTTTTCCTTTTTTCCCGAGCATATGCCTTTTTTCCATTTTCCGGTGCGTTCCGCTGATTTTGAATAGAAGAGCGGGAGCTTCCCCTCTGTCTTTCTCTCTTTCTTTTCCCGAGCTTTCAATGGACATCCTGGCGCCGCTGTTTTCCTGCCCACCACGCCGAGAGAAAGAGAGAGAGAGAGAGAGAAGTCCAACTAATTAGCGAATCTCGCGGGTAGTGATAAGAAGAAAAGCGGAGAGGAGGGAGACTTGCTGATAAGGCAGCAGCTGAACGAAACGAGTATATGCTATGGCAAACTGGTCACGAGTCCTTCTGTTGACGGTAGCCTAATTTGATGGAGCTGAAATGAAGCAATTTCAGTGTTGCCACCACCACCACCACCACTTTATCAGTAAACTTTTCAATTTCTCGCCACTGATGTGTACGTTCTTGTCCTCTTTTCTTTCTTTCTTTCTGCGAGTTTTGCTTTGCTGGTGCGAGCCCTTTACCTCCTCCTCCTCTCCAGCAAATGGACTCTCAATCCATTAGAGTGGCTCTCAATCCTCTCACTCTTATTCACTCACTCAGGCAGCCACTCTGCTCACTACTGCTCAAGTGCTCTTTATTAGCGAGGGAGCAAATTGAAGGCGCGCGCGAAACACTTCAGTTTTGCAGCTGAAGCAGCCGAAGCAGTCGTAGTGCTGAAGTGCTGCTCAATTTAATTAGAATGAATGTGTGTGGTGTGTTTGGTGTGTGTCCTCAACGGTTGAGCTGGGAGAAAGGTGATGCTATCTTCTTCTTCAGCTGCTGAAACAAACACTGACACTATCCTTTATGTGCTGCTGGTCACTGGGGACGGTGTCAATTGCGAGGCGGTAAACACGTGTAGTGGTATCCACTTTCCAAGTGTGTCTCACTTTCCACTCTCTGTCTCTAGGCGCTAATTCATTTGCAATTTGCTGTAGTGGTAGTACTGAGCCCGCAGATTACCATTTCCAAAAGTGAACTTCATATGATGACTAACCTAAATTGCTTCCTTCCTTTTGCATAGCTTCCCGCGAGCGGCGCCTCGATGAATCCAGCGCGGACACTGGGACCGGCCTTTGTGATGAACCGATGGCAATATCATTGGGTAAGTAGAGAGAGAGAGAGAGAGAGAGAGAGAGAGAGAGAGAGAGTTGGTCGTGATGACTTGAAGTGCCCATTTGCACTTTTCATTAGCACATTTGTATCTCTTCTCATTTCTAATTCCCTTCTCTTTTCCTATTATTCAGGTGTACTGGCTAGGCCCGCTCTCCGGCGCCATCGTCGCCGCCCTCATCTACGAGTTCATCTTTGATACGAAGAAGGCCTCGCTGGGCAACTACCTACTCGACACATTTGACGATCTGGAGAGAGGTAGGTGACACTTCTGCTTTTTCGTTTTTGGTGTTTTTCTCCTCGAGGCGCACTATTCTGTTTTCGGTGCTAAAAGCACACGCACACCCACAAATCACAGCTACTTACTACCGATCAGCACAGCTTTTTCCCTTCCAAACTTTTGGCTAATTGTCTGCCCCTCTAACACTACAAAACATTACTTCCATTTTGGCTCATAAGTTTTAGCTGGAAAGCCCCTGATTTTGACAAGCCCCTCACTTCCACTTCCTAGTGCCATTTTGCATGCTCTCTTCTTTGCCCCTTCTGAACATCTTTGGCAAATTTAGTCGAAGTACCCTGCTACTACTACTTTAGTACAGTGTCGCGCACTTTTACTCTTATTCTTACGACGAAGAGAGTGTAGCTGTCCGAACGGTGATTGCGCCCAAGTGCTCTCTCTCTCACTCCTCTCTCGAGTGCACATCCTCTTTTGCTAGAGCTGTGTATTACTGCAACTATTATTGATTGTTGTAATGCAATTTGCTGCCGTGGGCTGCTTACCATCGCCGCCGCCATTTCTGTCTACTGCCTGCCTGCCTACTCATGTCGTTAGGTTGTTATTAATAAGCTCTACCTATCGAGTAATGACGAGATTATGTCCAAGTGTGCGATGTGCAATGTGCAGGCTGGAAAAAAAGTGTCGGTGCTCCCTTCTTTCTTTCCAGTCTGCCGCATCAATCGATATTATGAGTACATGCTGAAGGAAGGAAGGGAAGAGGACTATTTGTCGGCACTGGCGCAGTTTGCCCCCAACCAACCACTGCTACCGTCGCTCATTTTCTTCTTTCCGCACTCTCTGCAGGCACAGAAAAGTAGGGAGATTTATTTACTTCGCTCTCTGAATATGCAGCAGCGACAGCATCGCGCAGGGATTGTAAATATTTCAATTTTAATAATTTAAGATTAAGTTTAGGGGAAGGAAAAAAACACTGACTGACTGTGCTGCTGCTGCTGCTGCTGAAATCGATCTGACGGAGGAAACAGCAGACGGTGACGGTGGCAGTGGCAGCAGAAAGAAAAGCCTTACACATACGCTTCGTCTTTTTTTTCCCGAAGAGGATGTCGAAATTTACTCTGCTTTGCTCAGAATATTTTTCTTTCCCTTATGTTGAGAGGGGGCAGGGAAGCGCCATTAGTGTGCCTCAGATGAATTGCCAAAGGTGTTTGACGGCGGCGGCAACGGTAGCAGAGTAGAGAAAAATATGACGGTAGCAGAAAGCAAGCAAAGAAGATGAGGAGCATCTTTAGTGCTCGCTAATAAAAGCAGCAGTTGGGCAATGGGCGCCCCTGCTGTGCCAATTAGCTGAGCCTGCTGCTGCTGCTGCTGTCGTCTTTCTAGTTTTCTTTTTCTTTCCAGTCTTCTTCTTCTTCATTGCAATTAGTAGCAGTAGCTTATTATTCAGACTTGGTAAAATGTGTTGATGCTGATGATGTATGTTTTTCTCTATTTGCCTTGCCCCCCCCCCTTTCCTAAACTACCCCCAACGCAGAATCGAACGTCGAGGACGACTACGAGGACCCTGATCTGACGCACCACCAGCACCACCAGACGCTGGGGCATCAGCAGCAGTCGCAGCATCACACCATAAACATAAACGGCGGCGGCGGCGGAAAGATGACCATGCTGGGGGCGCACAAGCCGATGTACAGCAGCGCCTCGGCCGCCTCCTCGGGCAGCAGCAGCGGCGGCGGCCACAGTCGCTCCAATCACACGCAGCACAGCATTGTCAGCGTCCACGGCAATGGCAATGGCAGTGGTGGTGGTCAGCAAGGCCCCGCTGCTGCAGGCCTTCCCTATGACGCCTACCGGCCCATGATTAGCTCATTTGGGGCGGGAGGAGGAAGTAACCTCCAACAGCAGAGCTCACTCGAGCAGCAGCAGTCGCCCTCGCAGATCTACAATGAGCCCACCGGGCCGACCAGCTACTACGCGACGGGGGCGTTGCCCGATAGGCCGGGCACTGGGGGCAACTCCAGTGGCGGCAGTTCCGCCAATGGCGGCAATGGCGCCCCCGGTACGACCTTCTTTTGTCCGCCAAATTCTTCGGCGGCGGCTCGTTTCAGCCACAGCACAATGCGCGCCTCGCTGCACCGTCTCAACTATGAACAGCAGCAGCAGCAGGGCTCAGTCGGCTCGGTTAATCCCAAGTTTTAGCCGATGATGACCTGTTTCTTTGTTGTTTTTTCTTCCCCTTCATTGCATCATACTCATCTCCTTCGTCTCATCTCATCTTGTTCAATCCTCTCATTCTGTACAGTTTCGCTCTCACCTCACCTCATCCTTTTCTCCCTCTCCTTCAATCTCAGCTTTTCTGTATTATACTGTATTTTTCTCTTCTCTTGCATGCCAATCTCTTAGATGTGTTCTTTCTTCTTCCTCTTCTTTCGTTGTTCATTTTTCTTTCATTTTTCGTCTCCTTTTTCCTTTCTTTCCTTCATTCTGTCCCCTTCCTCCCTTTTCTATTTAAAATAATAAAAAACAATTAAAAAGAAAAACAAATTGCGCCGATAGAGCCGCCTCAGCTCATCTTTTACGCCATTTTTAGTTTAGTTTAGTGTCGAAGTGTTTCACCAGCAGCAGCAGCAGCAGTTTTAGAGTGTCTGCCGTGTAAGTGGCTCAGCCGAGGAAGCTCGGGTCCAAGGAGGAAAAACACTTTTAAAAAGTGCTTCTCTACTTTACTGCTGCTGCCGCCGTAAATTATCCTCCTCACTCTTTTCCCTACGCTCTCTGACGCTATTACCGCCGCGTGCAACCGTTGCTGAAACTTTGCAACGGCAGAGGGAGAGAGTGTAAAATCAAATTAATTTTAAATTATAAAAAGAAGAGCCAGGATTGAATGACGAGCCAGAGAAGTTCTTGGAAAGAGGCAGTGTTTTTAACAGCAGCAATGATTTTAGTGTGTGTACAGTAGTGATTCGCAGGAATAACACGACCAGTTCAAATTTTACTCGATTCGAGCTGCTGATTCTCACTCTCACTCACGCGCCCGCGCCTCAGTAAATTAAAAGTCAACTCGAGAGCCCCGAATGAGAAATTGGAGAATGAAGTGTGTGCAAAGAGGAGAGAGGAGTACATTCAAATTTAATAATACCAAAAAAACAGAATCAGGCGCGCTCTTTCTCTTAGAGAAAAAGAAGGAGAAAGTTTTAATTAAAATATTTTGCAGTCAGCCACTTTCTCTCTTTGCTTTTTTTCATTTCATCCGCTTCTGCCCACTCTTTCCTTTTCCATCTCTTCTGTTTCTTTTTGATCATGAGCGCGCAGTGTACAGAAAGGCTAAGCAAAAAGCTAAGCAAAGTTGTTCGTTCCAAGCATTTGCGCGAAGATAAATGAGAGAGCTGCTTCCCAAAAAGAAGAAAATGAAAGGGAAAGCTTAGAAAATGGAGAAAGCTAAGCATTTAGTCTCTGTGTGTGTTTAGTTTAGTTTAGGCCGAAGTGGAAACGGGAGTTGTTGCTGTTGCTGTCATTTACTACCACTGCGCAGTAATGATGATGGTGGTGGACAGAGAGTGTGTAGTGCTTGCCGGCAGTGCATTTCATTCACAGAGAACACTGAAGAGTGAAATGGCAGCGGGGCACTGACTTCTTCCCTTTCCCTTTCTCCTCTCATTCCTGCTCTCTTTAATTAATCAACTAATTAATTGTTTGTGTAGTAGTGTGTGCAAAGAGTGTTGCCTGGGTTACAACAGCAAACGAGTATTATTGAGTCATTTGCTACCAGTTATTTGGCTGCTTGGGCGCGGTGGCCTAATAAAAACAGTCGAGAACCAGAGAGAATATTCCTTTGTCTTGTTAGTGTGTGTGGGCATTGTTTGTGAAAATGTGTGTGTGTGTGTGTCATTATTAGGGATTCATCATCATCGCTGTGACTGAATTTCTTTCCTCTGGTGCACAGGTGCACAAACATATTTGCCATGTTCTGCCGCTCCAGCTCTGGCCAATTCGCTCTATTTACATGGTAATTCTCTTTGCCTATGTTCTCGTTTGCCTGCTGTTGCTGCTGCTGCTGCTGAGTTCTCGACTTGAATCAACTTTTCTCTCTTCGCCTTCCATTGAATTATTATTATTCAATTTAATTTCATCTTTTCCCTCCTCCCCATTTCTCCTCTTCTCTTTGCATGTAAATTGTTAAGTTTTTCAAACTGCGACATCGACGGCAGCAGCAGCATTCACTGCTGCGAATAGTGCAAATAAGACTTTGCCTGTTCAAATGAGAATCTGAGAGAATCCAATGGTGCATGGAGAGAAGCCAAGTTTCCAAAGCAGTCCAATACTAGGACCTCAAAAAAGAAAAAGGTGATTTTATTTTTAAATTATCATTTCTTTACAGAGTTTGCTGCTGCCCAGACTGAACATCGCCTGCCTCCTTGTGTTAATGGAAGAAAAGGAGAGAGAAAATGCTCCTCAGTTGTTGGAACATGAGAACGAAAAATAGAAAAAGAAGTGCAAGAATGGGAACAACGGATTAGTAGTGATCAGATGGCGATGCTGCAAAGTTTTTTTTCTCAGGACAACGTACAACCGGGCCAAAGACTGCTGTTGGGAACACTGCCGACTACTTTTTGCAAGTATTAGCATGCTGCTGCTGCTGCTGCCACTGAGCATCAGAAGAAGCAAAAGTCAAATTGGCCCAATTGCCACTGGCCGAAAAGTAGGAAAAGTTAAAGGAGAAGAAGAAGTTGTCTTGAGTGCTGCTGCTGCCGTTGCATCGAAGCCGACAATGGAAATCGATCGGCCAATTAAGGGCACACACACACACACTGCTGCTGCTGCTGCCACTGAAGCCAATTGACAGCAACAGAAAATGCACTCTTCGAGCACTCAGCACTAGCACCAGCCATCAGAATGCTCGAGACACGGAAAAGGAGAGGAATGGAAAGGAAAGGAAAGGACACACTTGGTTCGGAGGAGAGGAAGAGGCAGTCATCAAAGTTGCCTGCTCTCAATTCTTTTTTTCTTTCTGTGTGCATGTGCCTTCTCAACTCGCGATTTCACTTTTCGTGTCCAAATTGTCTCAGTGCCATTTACAATCGCATCAGTGTCTGAGGCAGCTGCTGCTGCTGCTGTGAGTTTCTCCCTAAAGCCGAGAAGAAGACAGGCAAAGTGCGCTAGCTATCGCTAGCGCAGCGGCACCACCACCAGCAGCACTTAACTTTTCGGCAAATTGAACATCTCAATTTGGAAATTGACAGCAATAAAAAGAGTTTGTCTACTCACACTACACCAGCACCAGCACCAGCAACTCCAGCTAGGCAGGAAAGAGAGAGAAAGAGCTTAAAAGTGAAAGTGCACAGGAAGAAGAGGAGGAGGCAGAAATGTGCCGTACCAAAGGCTTCCACAAAAAGTTGCGATTGATTGCGTAGTGTAGTGTAGTGAAGCAGTACCATTATGAGTTCCAGCAGCAGTCATCACCAGAACAGCAGAAAAAGTTGTCTCCCTTTCTCTCGTTGAGCCTTTGAATGTTGTTAGCCGCTGCCGTCGCCGTTGCCGCCGCCACTGCCATCATCATCGGATGCAAAATATTATGAGGGCTAATAGTGTTCGGTAGTATCGACAGCAACAGCGGCAGCAGCTAAATGTCAGGATGACAGGCCAAGTTGGAACTATGAATGTCACCGAGGGAGTCCGGTGCCGCTGCTGCCGCCGCTGCTGTCAAAGTTTTGGTCAGTTTTTATATTCTCTCTCTCTCTCTCTTTTATTCCCTCTCGCCACTTTTTCGACATGTGCGAGAACTCGCATTCAGTGTGCCTGTGTGCTCTGATAAGGCTCTCTCGGCTGCACTGGACGCACTGATTTCCACCGATCGACCAGAAACAGACAGCCAACAACAACACAATTTGGCGACACATTGCACTGGGGGTACTGGGACGGCAATGTGTGAGGGCAATGGGCTGGAAGAAAAGGGAGGGAGGGGGAAGAAAGTGACCGTGCTGACCACCACCACGGCCGCCAATTCACTGCCCTCACAATTGAATATAAAAACACATTTTAATAATAAAAACATGGACAGCAAAAACACGACGATGATAAAGTCAATCGAAAGAGAAAGAGAAGAATGGGAATAGGAACTTCTCTTTTCTATTCATTGGTTTGAGCTTGTTCCAAGAGCGCGTTATCACTTGTCACCTCATCTACGGCCGGCGCCTAATTTTCGTTTCGATGTTTTGTTGCCGCTGCGCTGCGACGAGGACCGCGCCATTTTGCGAAGCCAGAAAAAACAACTCTCTCTTTCTCTCTCTCGGAACTGCAAGATTGGACCTGAATTCCGTCCTTTTTTCTTTCTGGTGATACTTCCCCTTCAAGTACCTCTTTCTGGTCTCTCTTGCTGGCGGACTTCCCCTTTTTTTCTCCCTGAAGCAGAGTAAGTCACCCTTTTTTCTTTTTTTTGCACTTCCATTTACGGTATTGTTTGCCGCCATATTCGCCAGACTGACTCTATTTTTTAGACGCGTGTGCTGTTTCATTGTTTGTTCATAGCTTTTTGCTATGTGAATGTTTGCAGACCTAAATGCTGCTTTACCGGAAAACAAAAGGTAACCAGCGATTGTTGTCGTCGTCGTGAACGACTTTGGCCAGCGAGGCACAATTTTGCATAGTGCGACACACTATTTGCTACACTTTGCGCCTCCATTGTTTGCCGCCATTCCATCCCTTCCACACTCTGCTCTTGTCGATTGCTAATTACCATGGACAAACAACAACTGCTCTGCATCATGCAGATGCCGCCAATGCAAATGGAGTGTGCGAGACTCGATGGGTGAACTGCACTACTCCTCTGGTGGGTGCTACTGCGTAGCTCCTTGTTCTATTCCAAATGCCCTTTCCTGGGCCTCCTTCCTCCACCACTACCACGGTCACACGAGCACTGCATGGCAATTGCTGCTGCTGTCCTTGTTGCCGTTGCTGGTGCATTCCACTTGGGCAGTTCAATTCAATGGCAATTCAGTGCGCCACCCCCTCAACGAGCCCGGAACGATTGTCCTCTTCATCTTTTTTCTTCTTCTTTTTGTCTTTTCCTTTTCTTTTTCTATTTCTTTCTCTTCTTTTTCTTCTTCTGCTCTGACCGTCGTGTTCCAATCGTTTGCATGATTAATGCGCCACCGTCCGCCTCCCAGCGTTGTCGTTATTGCTGCTGTTTCTGCTGCTACCTTTTTTGTCTTTTCTTTTTTCTAGCTTCCACGATCACCACCGGCTAATCAGGAGCCCAGAGCCAAAGGCAGTTCTGGTGCTAGTGGTGCTCCTTTGGCTGATCTTGTTATCTCGGAACGTGAGTGTGTGTGTGTCTGTACACTGGTCCAATTTGCTTTTGATGCCACTGTCGTGTTGTCCTTGGGTAAGATGGATTAGCAGCAGTAGTCCTTCGATTACCTGGTGCACACATCATCTGTGCTCCATCTTCTCCTCTTTCTTCTTCCACTCTGACCGCGTCATTTCACTTTCATTTCGTTTGTTTGTAAGTAGCAGCATCAGCAGCACTCTTCATCCAAATTGAGCCCTCGTTAACTCGTCACATTGCCTTCTCCTGCTTGTTTATTTGCCTGCCTGCCTATTTGCTTTATACTTTCGGCAAATGGGTTTACCCTACTTAGAATGGGATGGAAAAAGGAAAATAGTTGGTAGGTAGAGGTAGGCGCGCACTTCAACTTACCTCTCTGCTTTTGCTTTTGCTTTTCCCCTTCTCTCGATATGTCTCCTTGCCATTTATTTGTTGTTTGTTCTTATTAAATTTCACTCTTCATCTATCATGGCGACGGCGGCGGTAGGCAGCAGTTTAGTCGGGGCTGTCTGTACATCGGAGAGACTTTTGGAGACGTGTCTTTGGCCTCCAGACTGCTGCTGCCTCCCTTCCCTTCCCTCGCTCTATGATTTATTAGGTTTTATCGGCTTGCTTTTCGCTCCATTTTCGTCCGCTGCCCCTTTCCCTTTCCCTTGGCCACCACCACCACCACCACCACCACTACCATCATCATCAGCACCAGCACCACCAGCAACACCGACTCATCTGGCTGTGTCGTCCTCTGCCGATGCATCACTGCATCCAGGCCCAGGCTTCTTCTTCTTCTTCTTCTTCTTCTTCTTCTTCTTCAGTGGGGCACCATTTACTTATTAATATCTATCTGCAGGCTTCTCGGTGCAGTCCAAAAAGTAAATGTATCGCCGATGAGCAGCTCACTCTCTCTTTCCATTTTGCAGATCCGCTTCTCTGTTTACGTTTGCCGTTTGCACTTATTTACTTAGCTTTTTATACTGCTGCTTTCCTTTTCGTTCTCGTCCTCGTCTTCTAGGCCGATTATTCAGCGAAATTTGTCCTATTCCATCCCTTTGGCTGATATTTTTCAAACCTGATCTGTACCAGAAAAAAACGCGGTTTTCTCATTTGGCCGCTGGTGTTGCTTTTGCTACTCACTGCTCCAGAGACTTTTTCAGCTGTTGTACAAGCTTTGCCTTTGTGTTTGTTCAGCCTCAATCAGAATGCTACTTTGGTGTTGTTCCTGTGAGCACATCAGCAGCATTTCCCAATTTCGGCGGTGACTGTCAGAGAGTGATTACCACCAGCGAGTGATGTTCACTTTGATTGCTCGCCACGACCACAGACATTGGTGCCAGGGTGCCAATCAGCGCGTCGATTGGCTCTAATTTGGTTTAATTGAGGCTTTCTGGCGCACTGCTTTCCTCTTCTCTTCTGTTTGCTATTCCAATTTGTACAATCTCTTGTACCACAAGCAGCAGTGTGTTTGGGGTAATTAATAGCATAGGTTAGAAGGCGCACCAGACACTGACAAGTTGCTGCTGCTGCTGCTGCTCTTCCACTGTGGCTGTGCCAACTGACCAACAACAACTGCACCAAGCAGGCATCAGCTGTCATTAGCGACAGTACAGAAAAGTGAGAATGAAATGCTGCTGCTGTGCACCAGAAGTGCTGGTGGTGGTGGACCATTGCCACCGGCCACCACCGCTAACACTGGCCCCGAACTCTCTTTCCCCTCCGTTTCCAACTTCTATTCATTTATTATCCCGTACTGGACTGTTTGTCTGTCTGTGTTTGGCTACCGTTTTGGATACCGTAAATGTTTGCCGTCAAGCTTACGGCAAGGCACACTGGACAATCGAATTAGCTGCTGCTGCTGCTGTTAGTGGTGGTAGGGCAGCTCGCTCGAGTGCCGTTGGCCACTTGCTCGTTTTCCGCTGCTTTGCTTTCCTCTCTCTCTCTCTCTCTCTTCTGGTCACTACTGCCACAACTACTGCCATTCTGTCACTCTGTTTACCCAAAGAATCTACGCCTCCTTTCCTGTGCTCATTAGCAGCCGACAGTGTGGGCTACTGATGATGATGTGTAGCTGCAGTTAGCCCACACCGTACAATTCTGCTCGGTGGTGGTTTGACACTTTCGGTGTAGCAGCAGCACATTGTCGCCGCTCTTTCTTCTTCTGCTTATCTACTACTCTGTTGTGTGTGTCTATTTGCTGGCTGTCGCCAATTGCCGCAATTGGCGGTGTTAATTCGATTACGGTGCGGTGAGGTAGTGCACCTGTCCCATCAAAAGCAGTTTCTTGTGTTGTGCAGTGTACGACTAACTGACTGCTGCTGCTGCTTCATTTGCGACAACGGAGGCACTTTCTTTCCTTCCTTCCTCTTCCCCTCCTGAGAGACTCAATCCTCGATGCTGTCTCCGAATTGATAATGGCCAATTGGCACTCTCTGTGTGTTTGCTGCTGTGTATTGTTATAATTTGCAGCCGTCGTTCAGTTGTGTTGGGCTCGTTTTAACGGTCCACTGACGAACGAGGGAAAGAGATGTGCTCAGTGCCTGCCTGCCTGGTTGCCTGCTAATTCGATTGAAGCACACACACATACACATACACACACCGCAATCTGATTGTGCTGCCGACAAATTGATCAGCCCTCAGTGCTCTCTCGGCAAATGTGACTCACTCTCTGTCTGACTGACTGGCTGACTGTGCCTGCTTTGTCATGCAAATTAGCTGCAATATGTGTGTGTTTGTGCGTTTGTGCCTCACGATGGAGAATGTGTCTCTGCTGCTGCTGCTGATGCCGCTGCTGGTGCCTCTGTACTGTTCCATCCGCCAATTGTACGGCCTGCTTTTTTCATTGTAGTGTTGTACTTTTGGAGGCAGCAGCAGAAGCTTTGTGTCAAATGATTTGAATTGGCACTGCTGAAGAGAAGGGAGGAGAGGATGCTGTCTCGAACCGAAATTGCTTTCGGATCCCTCTGGTGCCGTTCAGGCCCTCTTTTGCTCATTTGCAAAAAGCCAACTCGGCTCAACTGAGGCTGATCAGACTGCTCGACTGTACAGCGTCAGCAGATTTGCAATTGATTTCACTCGCCTTTCTCACTTTTCACTCTAGGCAAATGTGGGGATCACTTGCTCATTAGAGCTTTTTACTAAAGTGCACCAAGAAATGCGGAAAAGGAAGGAAGATAAATGAATCCCTGGACAGGGAACTACTTGCTAATTGCTAATTGTGTAGAAACAAAGTTGCTGCCTTCATCACTTCTGGGCTTTGTTGTCCTCCTTTTTGGCCTTGTCCTTGCCCTCCTCGAACTTGTCCATGACGTACTTGTCAATGTTGAGGCCGATGACGTTGCACAGGTCCTCGAGCAGCTCCTCCTTGAAGTCCTTGAAGGTGTTGCTCAGGTTGTTCACCTCCTCGATCAGGTCGTCCACGTCCTTGTCGTGCTGCTCCGTCTTGATGCACGCCTTCAGCACTTGGCTGTCGAACTCGAGGGGCGCTGAAGAGGAGCTCATCGTACGCTTTTCTTGATGATGATGGTAGTAGCTTCGTTTGCAAGTTCTTCTTTTGACTTCTAATTGACTTTGGGTTGTTGGTGCTGATGATTACTGAAAAGAGTTGCTGACGGGTGCAGAATTTGGTAAGTGAGTGAAATGGGAGAGAGATGACGAGACTTTGCATCTTTCTTTTCTATGCAATTTTCGAACTTTTGCCGCTTCTTTCTGTGTCGCTTGTATTTTCCTTCGACAGAGGTCGCCAGTGGTTCCACTGAATTTGCCAGCCATCTTTCCTGCCCGGAAAGTTTCTGCCATTGAGCAGTGCAACCTTTCAGGGAAGAGTGCTCTCGCTGGTGTGTCTGTTTTGCTTGTCTCCTGGTCTCGCATTTTCATCTCTGTCGCCGCCGTCTTGGTGTGATTCTGGTACCTTCTTCCTCCTCTTCAAGTGTTTGTTTCTTGCAGACCACCATCGTCACCACCACCACCAGTCAACCATGGTGCAACTGACTCGCGTTCTCGGATGTAAGTGTTCCCTCGCTCTCTCGGTTCCAATGTTGTTATTGTTGTCGTCGTGGACCTCTTCTGACATCTTTTTGCCTTTGTACCACAGTCTGGAACAACATCCGCTTCAAGAAGATCTACTTTGGCCTGCAGGGCTACAACAAATGGGGCAAGTTTGTTTAGTTGTTTTCCATTGCTTTGTCTAACTCCTCGATTGACCACCACTACGATAGGTCTGTACAATGACGACCTGCACGACTACTACGACAATGTGAACCTGGAGGCGATCCGCCGTCTGCCGCCGGATGAGTACGACCAGTACGTGTACCGCGTCATTCGCGCCAGTCAGCTGGAGATGACCAAGAGCTACATACCGCCCAGTGAGCGAGCCACCTACGAGGAAGTAAGTTTGAGTTAAGGCTGAGCCTCGATTCAGTCTCACTGATGTTTTGTCTCTGTAGGACCAAACGAAGGGCGCCTACCTGCAGCCGTACATCAAGGAGGTGCTGAAGGAGAAGAAGGAGAAGGAAGAGTGGCTTAACTTTCTCTCCAAGGACTGAGCAGCAGCAGCAGCAGCAGTCCTTTTTACCCAACCCTGTTATACTATTAAGAAGCCCTAGATAGAAGGTTTACTTTTCCTTTTCAAGAGAAGCCCTCCTCCCATCCTTTCAGGCAACACACTCTCAAGCCTCGGAGGGGGCTCCTCGTGTAATTATAAAATTGAAAAGCTGTACTCTCATTTAATCTCCATATGTTACATTGTTAGTTGCCCTCTTTAGTTCAGTCCATCTTCGCCTTCAGCTGCTTTCGGTGCAGCCAGTACCGGTAGAAGATGCGGCTGTTGGTGAGGATGGGCAGGCAGATGGGCAGAAAGAGGGGCAGGTAGATGGCGTACTTCTGGTCGTCGGGAAAGTACAGCAGGCTGAGAAGGGAGGGGTCGAAGAAGGCCTGCTCCGCCAGCGAGTAGGCGCTGCAGCTGAGGGCATAGGCCTTGCGCAGCAGGTCGCCTCCGCCGGAGCCGCCGGAGCTTTCGCCGTTTCCGCCGAGCAGCTCCGCCGCCCGCATCGACTCGTCGAGTGAGCGGTGGATGCGCCGGGCGATGGCCCGCTCGATGACCATGTTGCTCACCTTGCGCAGCAGCTTCTCCGTCGACTCCAGCGAGCTGAGCGTCCGGAGGATGTGCTTCTGCACGAGGGCGTGCACCACCGCCTCCGTTTCCAGCTGGCTGAAGAAGGTGAAGAAAGAGTTGGAATGTAGCACGGTTGACTGTTGTTGTTGACTATCGCTCAGTCGAAAGAAGCCTCTCATCAGCTGGCGAAAGCCGGTGAAGAGGTCCTCCGCCGCCGCCTGCCCCTCTCCTCCGTTGAGGATGAGAATGGCGCCGCGAAAGGGCGTCGTGAGGAGGTTCGATTTGGCGTCCGAACTTGCGTCGTAGAATTGGAGAGAACCTTTTGCCCGGTTGCTGGCCACGTACAGCACCACGTGGTAGCTCTTCTCATTGTCGTGCTCCACCCGCCGGGCCTCGATGTAGTCGAGCATGGCGTGGGCGCTGGAGAGGGGCAGCAGTCTTTGGTCCGATTTGCTTGTCCCATTTATCACTGGCTTGGCCACCAGCCTCGAGCTGATAAAGTCGCCCGGGAGGACGTAGTGCAGCACCTGGGAGATGAAGTTGACGTGAAAGTAGCTGGCAAACTGTTGTTGGCGGCGGTAGAAGCTGCCAATCAGCTGGTCAATGGTGGCGGTCAGGCGCTGGTGGCGGTCCCGTCGAGCCTCGAGGAACGGTTTGCCGCCCTCAATAGCCTCCTCCTCCTCCTCCTCCTCGTCCTCGTAGATCACATCGAAGATGAGGTCAAAGTTGCGGCCCATCAGCAGCGACACGTCCTGATCGTGGTCCTGGCCGGCCTGGGCGGCGTAGAACTGCTCCGCCACCGACTGGATGGCCTCCACTTGCCGGTTGATGGCCTCGCCCAGAAGGCTGTGTACATTCTCGCCCTCGTCCTCGTTTGGCTTTGGCAGGTGCTGCAGGTCGACGTAGAGGGCTCGGTAGTGGCCGCTGGTGATCAGTGTGCTTGTTTTCTCTTTGACTGATTGAGGCAGAACGTAGAAGACGATAGAGTTGGGCTGCGGACGGGTGTCCGGCTCGTCGCCAAAGGCCTCATCCAGCGCCTCCAGTGATTTCGAACTGCCCACCGCAGCAAAAACCTTCAGCTCCTTTTCGAAGGCGGCCCGCACCGTCCAGTCGTTGGTGAAGGAGAGGCTGCCGTCGAGGCTCTGCCGCCGGGGGTGGTTGTTCTGCAGCCAGGCCCGAAGCCGGCTGGTCTCGAACTCTTCTTTAGAAGTGGCACTTGGGTCCTCGAGGAAGACCACCGAGATCTTGTAGTAGTGCGTCAGCGTCTGACTGCGCACCATCAGCTGGCTGACGTCGGGCAGGGGCCACCGCTCCGGGGTGGTCGTCCGGTACCAGATGGGCAGGCCGATGGCGAGGAAGACGCCCAGGTAGAAGAGCGTCGAGAGGAGGCCGGCGTAGTTGAAGCGCTCCAGACTTTTGCTGGTCAGCTGCTGCTGCTCGTCCGCCTCGTTGATCCGCCTGATCTCCCGGTTCAGCAGCTCCTCCAGGCGCTTCTGCTCGCTGGGCGACAGCTCTCCCTCGTCCTCATTTGTTGGTTCGTTCTTGGCCATCTTCTTTGAACTACTGATTGCTGGCAGAGATGATCACAGATAGTCCACTGCAGAAAGAGAACAACAACAAATCATCAAATCGGCGGCAATCTTTCCCGGCACTGTTTTGACGGCCGCTGGGAAATGTTTTAGGATCCTCCTGATTTGTGCTTTTTGGATTCTCTCTTTTGGATTCAAAAACGACAGATTTATTTAGGTAAATGGTGAACAACGACAACAGCTACAGACGAAGCTTGAAGATCTTCTTGTACCAGAGGTAGGAGAGGATGCCCGTCAGACTGTACCAGGTGACAATGTAGGAGAGGTGCTCATTTCGAAGGGCGACCCGCGTTTGCGCCCCCACCGGGCTCAGCGTCTCGCCGTGGTAGGCGAGCGAGATCGGATAGGACTGGTAGGCGTCGAGGAAGATGGGCGTCGTGTCGAGCGCCTCGGAGATCTTGCTCATGTCCCGCCGGCTGACGTAGCCGTGGCCGGTGTCCTTCTTCGCCGTGAAGGGCTCTCGCTGAAAGGGAAAATGGAGAGAGGTTAGAAGTTGTTTTAGTAGAATGCACAACTCTGGTGCAGCAAACCTTTTCCGTCTTGCGAATGACGCCAATCAGCTCAATCTCCTGATTGTAGGCTGAGTGTGTGATGCTGCTAGAGTTGCTGTTCTTCGTGCCGTAGTACGAGCGGTTCACCCGGTCCATCGTCTCTCACGGCACCCAGCCGACGTTGACCAGAATTTGCATCGGCTGTTGTTTGTTGCCGTTGCTGTTGTCGCTGATCAGTAGGTCTTCGCGTCCCGAGTCGAGCAGCAGCTGGTTGTACGCCTCCACCAGACGACTCTCCGTCATCACAAAGGGCAGCACCAGCTGTGTACCAATGTTCGAATTGGAGCTGCTGAAGAAGCCGCCGCCTGATTCGGGTTGTTTACTCGAGGTTGAGGACTCTTTTAGACTCCTTTAGAAGAGGGCGAGGAAAGATGAAGATGGGCTCTGACTTGGCGTCAAAGTAGCCCGTCAGGCGGACCTTCAGGTACTCCTGCTCTTGAAGATTGGTCAGACTATAAATAACAAGGTTGGAGTTAATAAAGAGAAAAACATTGACACTGATGGTCGGTACTTTTCGGGAAACTCCACCGGCGGACTCTTGACCAGGTGCTCCAGCTTGGCGATCAGCTCCAGCTTCCACCGCAGTCGGTAGATTTGCCATGTTCCCAGGCAGAAGGTGGCCACTGGAAGGAGCTGGGAAAAAGACATTAGTTACCAGAGGTCTCAGGTATAGATCATAACACTCACCGCAAACATGTAGGCCAGTGGAGTGCGTCGCTTCGATGACCTCTCCTGCTGCTGCTGATGATCACCATTAGCCTTCTGCTGCCAGTTGGGTTTTCGAGCCTTCTCCAGCGAGTCCTCGCCGGCGATGTTGATCGTCCGTACTTGACTGAAGAGTACTCTCTGGTACTTTGGCTGGAGAAGTTGTGATGGTGGGCTGTGATGATGTAAACAGTTGAATTGCTGATTACAGGTGCTGCTGACTTTTGCCAGTGACCACAGGCGTCCACTCCATTGGTTTACTGGTGATCTTAATGACATCATGTTCTGAAGAAGTTCTGCTGAACAGAGTGACCGCTGACAACAACACACTGGCAACACTTCTCTGTGAACGGTGCCAGCACCAATGTTGGTTTCTCTGCATGTGTTCTCATTGTAGCTTATAGGCTTCCACTGCACAGAGTCTCTCAGGAGCAGCCCGGCTAGCTCAATTGGTAGAGCGTCAGACTCTTAATCTGAAGGTTTCCGGTTCGGGTCCGGGGTCGGGTTCTGGTTTTTTTGGATTCTGGTGCACCAGGATGGCTCCCGGATCCTTTTTACTCAAACCCGACACCGATTGGACTTGTAGATCCCGAGATATTGACGATTGAAGTTGAGACAGTCTTTTTACTTTCACTGTACTGCGGGGAAGCATACTAAAGTACTTTGTAACAGGAAACACCCCCTTTTCTGTTTTTATAAAGTCATGGAGCTTCCCTCCTCCACCTGGAAGAAAACCGGACACCGATTGCTCTGGTAGTTCTCGAGATATCGGCGATTGAAGTTGATGATACCTTTGACTGACTTTGTCGTTTTTCCAGTTGCTGGTGAAGATCAACCTAAGTCCTCTAAAGGTAATGAATGGAGTAAACCTCGAATTCCTGACTCTATCTATAATTATGCATTTCTATTTCATTTATTGAATCCGTCCGCTTTCTTCAGAAATTCCGAAGATTTTATTTCCACCACCACCACCAGATAGTAAGCGCACGTCTTTTCTGAAAGGGCCAATGTTTATGTGCGTGCTTGGCTGGAGAAAACACGCGTGCTTTTTCTCCATCTCGTTTCACCTCGATTCTATTTAGAGATTATCTCGAAAGGAGTTCCTGAAATCACCACCTTCAGCACCACCACCACCTTCAATTCAGCATGGGCAAGGCCGCCGGAGTGTCCCGTCGCCGGAAGAAGGTGGCCAGCATTCGGCCGAAGCGGAGCAAGGCGCTGAAGCGCGTCCGCCGGCGGGAGCTGAAGAAGACGGGCGGCATCACCGACGAGGTGATCCGCGAGGCGTGGAGCACCAAACGATCCCTCCGGGGCAACATGGCCACCATGGGCCTCGCCCACGACCCCAATGCGCTCTTTGCCGGCGAGGAGCGGGCCCGGGCGGCGGAGGAGCTGGCGAAGGAGCGCGCCAAGCTGAAGAAGACGGAGTCACTGCAGTCGACGACGGCCAAGGTGCACCAGAAGCTGCTGCGAGCGCAGGAGAAGAAGAAGGCGAACAAGGCAAAGACGGGTGATAAAGATGGCGAGGAGATTAAGCCGAAGCCTGCTGCGGAGACGGTGGCGGACAAGCTGGCGAAGAAGGTGGCGGCCACGCCGGCTGCTCGAAACTTCCGCTTCGGCCCCGACAATGTCAAGTTCTGCGCGTATATGATCGAGAAGTACGGCGAGGATTACCAGGCGATGGTGCGGGACCGCGCCAACCACTACCAGGAGTCGGCGGGGCAGATCAGGGCGAAGATCAGGCGCTTCCTCACCATTCCCGAGCACCAGCGGGTCTTCTTGAAGGCCAAGGAGCTGGTGGCAGCGGAGCTCGAAGCCTGAAAAGAGGGCTTCAGAGGTGATTTTGTACAAACATCAAATTCCTCTTCTACTGCTCTTTTTTTGTCGCAATGTCATCAATTCCCCTCCGTTCAAGTGTGTGTGTACGAAAGCCGCCGCTGTTTAAAGCTACTGTTTTTAAACTTTTTATTGCCATTTTGAAGTTCATTAAAGAGGGAAAGCATCGCTGGATCAACAACAGCAAACAACAACTCGCTTTGTGTCGATTGAATAATACCGAAATAGGCAGCAAGAAAAAGAAGAAAAAACTTCAAAATTATCAGCAAATCCTGAGGTGACCTCCTCCTCTCTCTCTCTCTCTCTCTCTCTTCACTTTCGTCCGAATAACATTGTAACACTAACCAACATTCTCTCCCCCTTTTGTTTTAAATGTCAATTTGTGCTTACAGTCAGTGTGTGACCAATTGCACAAGCGACCACCAGTGCACACAGTGCTTCAGCAGTAGGAGAGGAAGAAAAAGTGGGCAATGACAGAGGCAAATTTGGGAAGAGAGATTGAAAAAGCCAACTTTTTCTGCCTGTTACGAAAACGAAAACGAATTTCGGTGGTGGCGGCAGCCTTGTCTCTATTTTTCTTTCTCTTCCTTCTGTCTGTCTGACTTTTATCCTTGGGACCTTCAACATCATCTCTGGTTATATCACCGCCGACAGCTCTCTCCCACCAAACATGCAAATGGTTCACAGCTGATTATGATGTCTCTTCTGGTGGTGGCCGGGGCCAACGTGACTGCAACAAAAAGAATGATTATGATGATGATGATGATCCCCGTGGTAAGCACGCAGTGGTAATCGGCAGGGAAGGGAAGGCACACCACACCACACCACAGCACACCACGCCATTGACGACAATGAATAGGCACCTCAACGGGACAGGACAGGACACACCTTCTGTGGCCAATTGAGCACTGGCCAGCAGCAGCAGCAGCAGCAGCTTTACAACCAGATCTTGCACAACCGCCGATGTACGGCAGCAGCAGATGTACAACAGAAGCAGATGTACAATAGCAGGGGACAGCGATGAGATGCAAAAAAGTGCACGTCTGCTGCGCCAGTGACATCATTTTGATGGTGAATGTGAAGTGCTTCTCGTCCAGCTGCTGCTGCTCTTTGGAGTCTTTCCAATTCGGTATGCTCGATTGCCAGTGTTTGCAGTTCTTCTACTGCTGCTGCTGCTGTCACTCGAGTGGTGCATCTCGTGAAGATCACCACCACCACCAAGCGAACCTCCCACTTTTCTTTCTCCGGAACCACCACCACCACCACCACCACTCTCCACATCATCACTCTCGGCCGACCAAGTCTTCTGTCTGCTGAACTCCGTCTGCTGCTGCTCTACAATCGACAAATCAACACCAGCAGATATCAACAACAGATAAAACCCAAACAAATCGCCGAGCTTTCCTCTTCTTTTCCCCTCTTTTCTCTCCTCTCCTCTCCTCTTCAACATTAACTTTGACTTTGCTCAGCTCAACTCCTCAACTCAACTCTTTGGAAACCATGGAAGCGGCCACGTCGCAAGCACTGACCAGCAATGCCAGTACCGTTCCTGCCGCCTTTCCGGTGCTCATGCTGATGATGCCCTTCATTAGAACTGATAACAGCAATAGTAGCATTGGAAACCTGACCACGAAGACCGACCCCGAGACGATCATTCCCTCCGGCCGGGCCCTAGACCCGTCCGAGGTGAACACCCTGAGGGCGCTCAACTTTCTGCCGCCGGGCGGACTGCTCGGCGGGCGCCAGCCAATGCGCGCCAACATTCCCTGGGGCATGTGGTTCTGGGCATTCCAGGTCGGCAAGCAGCGACCGATGGGAAACGGACAGGGACAGCAGGGACAGCAGGGAATGATGCCGCAGCTGATTCAGCCGCCCTCTGCGGGCGTTCCCATGCCCCTGCCCGGGCCCTTTCCCAGTCCGCAGATGCCGCCATTTTCGCCTCCTCAACCACCGCAGCCGCCAGCCAACCTCAATCCGACCTTTCCCTTTGCGCCCTTCTTCCCGCCGATGGTTCCGCCGATGCCCATTCCTCAGCCCCAGCCCCAGCCAATCACCGAAGCCCCGTCCACGCCCTCCGATGAGACGGAGCCAACGCCCACGCAGACTCCTGAGCCCGCCTCCCCGGGAAGCTCTTCAGCTGCTCCGGCGGCGCCGCCCACTACCGTCCCCACGCGGTTTCTCTTTCCCAACTGTGGGCTGACGATACCGGAGCTGATGGCGAGGACTTCCGGTGGTTCCGGTGGTTCGAGAGGCTTCGCAGCCGAGCCGGTGGCTCGTCGTCGGAATCAGCTGCGCATCGTGGGAGGGCGGGACACTCCGATCGACGCCATTCCCTGGCAGGTGTCACTGCAGCGGCCGCGGAACTACGAGATGCGCCACTACTGCGGCGGGTCGGTCATTCACCCGCAGTTTATACTGACAGCGGCCCACTGTCTTGACTGGTAAGTTAAGAGTTTTTGGAGTTTTAGGAATTTCTAAAAATCCTTCCCCCACAGGTGCATGAACCAGTCGGGCATGCTCAGTCCGAATATCAAGTCGCTGAAGGTGGTCGCGGGGACGGACACGCCGCGGCTGATGAACTTCATTCCCAGCGGCTACGGGTATCATAGCGCCCACAGTCCCTCGCCGGCGACCTACCGCGGCCCAGAGCGGCTGGTGGCGCAGGCCTTCGTCTTTCCGGGGTACATCAAGAGCAAGTCCAATAATGACATTGCACTGCTCAGACTGGTAAGTTCTTTTGGAGAGTTTTAGGAGTTAGGAAGTGACCTTCTTCTGTTTGCCGCTTTAGGACCGGCCGCTGCCGCTGTTTCCCTACGCGAAGATCAACACCATCTGCATACCGGCGCCGGATGAGCCGGTCCCTCTTCCGGTGGCCACCACTTCGGGCTGGGGCCAGACGGTGGAGAAGGGCAAGCAGTCCTTCTACCTGAAGGCGGTCAACGTGTCCGTCGTCTCCGACAGGTGAGCTCTCATCAAAATTTCTAATTTTTTGACTAAAACTCCTCTTTTTAGCCAATGCCTGGACGCCTACGGGGCAAAGAGCTACAACCCCAAGCTGATGCTCTGCGCCGGGGACGAGGGCCGGGACAGTTGTCAGGGTGACTCGGGTGGCCCGGCTTTCATGCGCGATCCGGCCATTGATCGGGTGGTGCAGTTCGGCATTACCAGCTTCGGGTATGGCTGTGCGCGAAAGGGCTACCCGGGCATCTACACCAAGGTCGCCAACTACGTGCCGTGGATTCAAGGGGTGCTCCAGGGCAATGCTGATATCTGACTAGAGGAGAATTGGGAATACACCGCTGCTGCACTAGGATTCGACACACCAGGCACTTCTACTACTATTTATTGATGAGGAGGGTGATGGGAATGAGAAGGATGAGATGAATTTGATGATGATGAACTGGTAGTGGTGAACTGAACTGAACTGGACTGAACTTGAAATGTACATACCAACCAAACTACACTGCGCACACAAAAGAGAGCTAGCACACCACTCTGATGAGGATGATAAAAATGATGAAATGTTGATGAGGTATTGATGAGTTTATCCGAGCTGCCTGGGCGTGACCCAGGTCTCCACGCCGCAGGCATGTCGACAGTAGCCCAGCACCCGGCGGCAGTCAAAGGCGTAGCAGCAGTGGGCGATGCAGTTGCGCTGGGCGTCGGTGGCGCCGCGGGCGTCCCAGGCCACATCCAGTCGGTCACGCTCGCAGGCGCTCCACTTGCTCTCGCACTTGGGCGGCGGCTGAGGGCTTTTCTGTTCGAAGCTGGTCAGACTGCTGCTAGAGCTGCTGCCGCTGGAGCTGCGGCCGAATCGGGTGGGCCGTGCGGCGCCGCACTTGCGCCGACACTGGACCAGGCGGCCCCAGTGGCGGCAGTCAAAGGCGTGGCAGCAGTGGGCGATGCAGGTGCAGACGCGGTTGGTTCGGTGGCCGCCACTCCCCGATGACTCGTCCTTGCAGTCCTTGCCCTCGTCGAAGAAGCCCGCGGTGCAGTTGAGCCACTTTGGACAGTGGGAGGAGGGGTTCGAAGAGGAGGAGGGGCCGCTTCCAGGGGCGGTGGCGCCCCGAGTCAGGCAGGTGATGATGTGCTGAAGGTGAAGGAGAAAGGTAAGTAATGGAGTTTATGAATAGTCTGAGCTTACCTGGTTACTGTTGTTGTTGTTGGTCAGCTGCTGTTGTTGGTCCTCGGCAAAGATCACGCTGATGGTGAAGAGAAGAAGGACGCCTGCTGAGGGCCAAAGAAGTGTTCCTGAAGCCATGTTTTCTGAGGGTGAAAAAGAAGAAAAGATGTGCACAACGACGCAACAAGAAAAAGTCTGACAGTGCAATGAAGTCTGCTTCATTAGAATGCAAGTCGAATAGACGAAAGAGAGATAGAGATGAAGAAGGAGCTTCCCGAAGCTCACTTCGAAGGCTAATTGAGCGGCAATTTGAAAAAGACTGAAAGAGAGAAAGTGAAAGAGCCCACTTGAGAGTTGTTGGCGTTGCAAGCTAATTGGCGTAATGAGGTTAATGTCAAGTGAATAGAGCTGATGAGCAGTTTATGGTGATAAGACGCGAAGGAAAGGAGATAAACGTGTGTGATCACTTCGAGGCGGCTGTCTTCTTCTTTTTCGAAGGTCTTTTCTGTTGTCCTTACTCTCTCCTTTTCTTGGAATGAGGAAGGTGCTTGAGCTGAAGATATGAGAAAGGTCTGAAGATAACAAAATGCAAAAAGGCGAAGAAGTAGAAGTAGTGAAAGTGGTGGTGGTGGTGACCTCGTTCAGTGTCTGCTCATCAGTTGTTTGTGCTGACCATCACAGTTGATGATAATTGCCTCAATCAGCTTCCTGAAGATTTCGAAAACTGAAGAAACGAAGATTTTTGGGCAATCTTTCTGAAGTTGAGCTGGGAAACTTTCCCGGAAAACGCTTTTTGTGGATTCTCGCAATCTGGTTCCCTCCATTTTTCGTTCGGCCGCCGAGCAGATCGGTCGCAACAGCAGCTGAAGGTAAGTTCTATTTCTTTTGTTGCGGTTCTATTTACCCAAATTCTAATTTCTTTTTTTCATTGATACTATCTCCCTGTTTAGCTTGTCATTGTGCCATTTTTGGTTTGTTGTTTGGCAACGCAAACAGCAGCAGCAGCAGCAGAATGTCCTACTCCTCATCAAGCTCCGGCAGCTCCGGCAGCTCCGGTTCTGGTTCTCTTTGGACGCAAGCTACTCCAGCCAACGACAACAGCCAGCGAGCACGCCTGCAGGCGCTGCTGAAGAAGCACCTCACCGCAGAGCGGGCCAAGGCAAACGGCGGCATCGAGGCGTACCACCAGCGCGAGTTCATCGGCCGCCTCGAGGACATCGTCCAGCGGTGGATGGTGGAGGCGGTCTTTGCCCTCCACCGCCTCGCCGACCTTCAGCTCACCGAGGCGGTGGAGGAGGCGATGATCAGCACGCTGCAGGCGGACCTGGACCACCACTTTCCGCTGCCCGCCACCGCCGAGGCGGTTCACCAGCTGAACGAGCTCTACCGCAACGTGCCATCAAGCACCTCACTAACACTGGCGACGCCCAAGTTCCACCGGCAGGCGTACCTCCTGCCGACCGGCGCCCTCCCGGAGAACGCCACCATCGTCCGGCTGCACTCCGCCGGCCTCCGTCCGCTGCTCACCACCGCCCAGGAGCAGCTGTGGCGCCTCTCGGTGGCCATCTACCTGCTCGCTCCGGCGGTGGCCGACTCGCACAACACCGGCCTGGCGGTGCAGCGCAAGGTCCTCAAATCGATCCGCTCGCTGAAGCACTTCATCGGCGAGCTGCTCCTCGGCCAGGGCTGGCTGGCCTACGCCCAGCAGCGGGCCGCCCACCTGAAGGCCATCCACCACCTGCCGCAGTCGGCGGAGGCCCGGGCGGGCTACCTCGCCTTTGAGCGCGCCTACCTGCGCTTCCTGCGCACCTCAGTGCGCGACCTGGCCAGCGAGCTGCTGCTGCTGCAGCACACCATCGTCCAGCACCTGGAGGCGATCAAGGCGCCCCGGCTGGACCACACCGCCAACCTGGCGGCGCGCATTCTCAACTGACAACTTTGTGGTGATTTTCATGGTTTCACCGCCTGAAGATCTAATGTCGCGCACGCCTTCCCTTTCTTTCTAGTCAGAGAGGGGAAATTAAAATGAATTATATCAGTGTGTGCAGTGTCTTCACAACAGCAGCAGCAACATCATCATTATCGTTTGTTTTTCAGAAGCAAGCACCGCTCCCGGAGAGAACTCCCTTTCATCTGCAAACAACACAGTAAGTGACATTTTTTTATTCTTTCAAATCACTTTTGTTGTGTTGTTATGTTAGGATAGTGCTCTAGTGCCGAGCTTGATTTTCTCTGTAAAATCTCTTGTGCCAGTGTGTTTGTTTGCTTGCAACTTTGTAGCAGCAGCAGTTCTGCATTGTGATTCACATTTTGCTGCTGCTGCTTCTTCTGCTTCTTCAGAGGAAATGAAGATAATTTCCAATATTTGCTTGCACCCAATTAATTGAGCCAAAGTGAAATGAGGCCTGGAGAAGCCGTCCTTTTAACTCGTTTTTTTAGTTTTCATTAATTGTCCCAGCAACAGCGCCTGCTCTCTCGCCAATGTTTCAGCATTTATACCAATTCTTCCAGAATCTATTTAGTTTGTTGTCTGTAAATAGTGTGTAGCACTCTGTCCTATGTGTCATATGATAGCACTCTTCCGGTCACTCTTTGGAGAAGAGCATTGCACTCTCTCTGCTCTCTCCTCAGATTGTCGTCATTGTCTATCGATTTCACATAGAGACAAACCGAGGGGATGCAGTTTCAGTGAAATCACAAATTACAATTTTTCGCCTGCCTGGCACTGTTTCAGTTATTAAAAAGAATTATCCACTGACCATTTATTTTCATTCGCCGCTCTGAATGTTATTCTTCTCTGTCTGTCTGTGTGACTGTTGTCGGTTTGTTTGGATTTCTAATCCAGTGCCCTCCGTTTTTTATGTGTTTGGTGTGTGTGTGTGTCTGTGTCTGTGTGTGCATTGTGTGATTGCATCAATTTCAATTGTCGCATCACACTTTGTCCCCCACTTTGTACACTGTGTGTGTGTGTGTTGTCCACACTTGTATCTCTAAAATCTATTTAAAATAGAATCTCACTTTCTAAAAATAGCATCACTGGGTAATTGAAAGCAGTTTAGTTGCTGTGGCGGCTGGTGCTGTTGCATTTTTTCTGCGAAGCTAGGTTGTCATTTTCTTTCTTTTCTTTTCATCATCCTTTGCTACAGCACCATGTTTCTCGGGAATGGTCGGCGCTCATTTTAGAGTTTCTCTTTCTTCTTTTCTATTATCCGAAAGAGTTTGCGGTAAATTCACCGCAACGGCGGCGGTTCCAGACAATTAGAGGGGGAAAGGTGGTAGTGGTGGCGGTGGTTGCGGTGGACAATTTGCATGTCAATGGGCCTTTGCTCACATCACTTGCTTCTGTGGCAGCAGTCTTTGCTTTTTGTATTGTACAGTCCAGCCAGCCAGTCCTGTGCGGCCACCGACCCGGGCCAGCCGGAAATTTCGCAGTGTCGTGCTCGGCCTCTCCGGACGCTTTCAGTGCAAAGGTGGTGGTGGTGGTGCCGCTGTTGTTTTCTTTTCCCTTTCCTTTTCCCCTTCCCTTTCTCTTCCTCTCTCTCCGGGCTCGCCCGTTGATGACTGCGGCGAAATATGATTTCCGTTTGATGTAAATGATAATGATGGTCGATCCCTGGCTGGCAGTAGCTGCTCACTCTGACTCCAGAGCTCTATTGGAAAAAACGAGGGTCGACTCTCTCGGGCAGTGAAGAGAGATTCACTCGTTCGATGAGGCAGCCTCTCCCTTTTCTAATTCAAAGTGTGCCCATCGATTTGCCTGTTGTACACCACCACCACCACCACACCACCCCATCTTTTTGTGGAAAGTCCTTTCAAGCTCGTAATATATCTGTCCCCAGCGTTTGCTAGCCATTGTTTTCTTGCTTGCCACTCGGCTACATTCGGTGGTGATGATGCAGCAGAGGCATATTGTATTGGTGGGGTCGCGTTAATGACCCTGAACGGCCAATTCAGTGCGGTGCTGCTGCTGCTCTGGCTGCTGCTGCCGTCATGGCCAAATTTAATTGTTGGAATTCAATTTAAATTCAATTTAATTTCAAAACGACCGAAAGAATTGAATTGAGCATTTAAAAGTGTCTGCTTGAGTGCGACTGCAGTGCTCTGAGAGAACTCTGGGCGGTGTTTATTTGCACTGCTGCTGCTTGTGTACAGCTGTACAATAGGCAGATTGCTTTTTGCCTCTTTTATTCAGCAGCAGTGAAGAATCGAGTACGAGCAAACCACTCTTCTAAACTTTGCAGTCCTTTGAAATACTTTTCCCTCTTCTTCTTATTTTCTCCAAACACATTTTAGCTATTAATGTCAGAAGTGCTGCTGCTGCTGCTGCAGTGTTCTTCTGTCTGATTGTCTGAGTGCGATGCAGACATCTTGTTCACATTCACACACATACACATTTGTGTGCCTGCGTGTGTATTTGTTTTTGGTTCCGTGTCAGAAGAGAGAAAGTGTTCGATCGCTGAGGAGATCTCCTCTTTTCTTGTTCTGTCTTTAAAAGTTCCTTGACACCGAACTCTCGGGTCTTTGTCTCTCACTAGCACTTCTTCTACTCATCCACTCTTTATTAAGTTAGTGGAAGATGCATTCATTGAAGAGCTCTCTGCTCTCCCTTTCTCATACCTTCACCTCACATTCGATGAGGGTTTTCTTTTCTATTTTCTATTCGTATTCAATCGCACAGAAGTGCGCCGCCTGCACTGATTACATTTCGCCCAGTCAGTCAGTGTGTTTCCTTTTCTTCTCAGTCTTCTTTGTCGTCTGTTCACGATAAAGTCCGATGCGTGCTGATGTGTGTCCCCTTCTCTCCTTTTGGCCAGTGGTCAATGGGGAGAGCACGTTGAAGTGATGTGATATCACGGACAATGATGAGCTGCTAATAGGCTTTGCTCAGAGACGGCAAGCTGGGAATAGAAAAATATCCTGCTCCAAAACAGTTCCTCGAATCTCTGCTGGTCTGAGATCCACTTCATCTTTTATCTTTGAATGTTTTCGCTGGCTGCTGAGATGTTTGCACTTTTCGAACCTCTTCTTTTTGTTTGTCAGCGGAAAAATGAGAAGGCTCTTTTTGCACATGTTTGATTTTTCGTGTATGTGTGTGTGTGGTTTGCCTGTTGTTTGCAGCCGTGAGGAGAACGGCCTGGCCTGGCCGGTGCTGAGCCAGAAATCGACGCCGATCGATTTTCTCTCGTTTTCTGCTGCTACTTAGATTACCATATTTCGTAGAGACGGGGCCCCGGCTAATAGTCCTCGTCTTGGAGACGTCATCATCGGCCACCTCCTCTTTATCAGTGGCCATGATTGTCACACATTTGAATTCGCCATTTATCACACGGCAGTTTTGCTACTGTCTGCGTTATGTTAGCACAATGGCACTTTAATTTACCACTCATTTTTTTCGGTTGAATTTAATTTGCATTCCCTTCTCCCCGTTTTTTCCTCCGTCTGTCATTATCGCAATCATCTTTTTTTTATTCTCGTCTTCTGTCGGAGCTTGTATTGTGGTAGTGGTGGTGACACTATGTTCTCTTTTTTGTGGGGAGCTTGTATGTGTGTGTTATATGCTGCCTGCGTCGGCAAAAACATCTTTCTTGAATTGATCAAATTATAAAATGAGTTGTCTGCCCAGTTGTGTGAATAGTCAGGAGACAGAAGAACAAAGATGATGTGTGTCTTGTCTTGGCCCAGGGACCAATTGCAGGAAAGGGAAAGGGAAAAGAAAGAAAAACATGTGCAAAGATTGCATTTCCAGTTTTTTATTAGTAATTTTTTCTGGTGTTTCTGTCAAACTGTCTGCTACTTGCTGTGCTGTGCTAATTTGATAGGTGACACCTGCTTTCACTGCTTGTCCCCTCGTTTCTCTCTTTTTTTGCTCATTCCTTTCTCCCTGCTTCTTTTGCCCTGATTTTTCTCGCTGGTTTTGTTTGAATAATTGCGGGAAATGATACACTTTTTCCCCCTTTCATTTTTGAAGCAAGTCAAGTGCCGTGTTATTGTTCCAGTCGTTGCCTGTCATTCATTGTCTGTCATTCCAAAAAGACTGTGCTGTCCAGAACCGTTTGCTCACTCGAAGATTCTGGTCGCACTGTTAGTTGACTTGTGTGCTATTTTAAGGCCTGCTGTGTCAGTTTGACAGTTTTGTTGTGTTGTGGTGAAGCCGTTGAGCATCTTTTTCAAACTACTTTTGCGTTGAACTTGTGTGGAAGCCGTCTTTTTCCATTTAGCGGTCATTTGCTTCTCCACTTTTCAGCCGGTTCGCTCATTGAAAGTTCAGTGCAACTGGTCTATTATTGGACTGTGCCGGTGGTGGTGGTGGTGGTACGATGCACTGAAACAATAATATTTGCCTCTTGTTTCACCGCCTGTTGGCTGACTCGCTGTGCTCATGATCATGATCATCATTAGCATTCGGTATTTACTGCCCCCTGTGAATGTTTTGGTAGTGTTGCTTGTGACGACTCTGAGAGAATGTATGCTGGTGAAGAGAAATGCTGGTGATTTATCTATGACTTCAGACATTAACTGATCACGATCAGCTATTTATTTGTTCAGTGCCTGATTGGAAACAGAGAAAGCTAGTGCGAGTGCATGCTTAAGAAGGAGAATATGCAGACGCTCACTGATTTCCTTCTTCTCCTCCTGTTTGTTCCGTGTTGTGGCTGTTGCTGTAAATCAAGTGCCCTTGCATATTAGTGTTTCCACCAGCCTCTCTCTCTCTCTCTCTCTCGCTGGCTTTGCATCTGACAGCCAGTGCTCTATTGGAAAGTACTGCACCACGAACACTTACGGCAGCTCTCTTCCTTCGAAGCGATGTGTGTTCAACTCGTTTTTCACTGCCAAGACTGCTCCTTGATCCTCACGTCCTGCAGTTGCTTAGACTTCTGCTGCTGCTGCATCGTTCTAAGTGAAAAGGGCAAAGGAAAATAGTGTGTGTGCCTTTCTAGATCGTTGTTTCGTTGTGCGGTACTGTGTGTTATCTCATTCAATTTTCTCCTTTTCCTCCACTACTAATCTTCAGTGTTTTTATAAAAAGTGTGTGTCCGAGCACTAATTAGCGTGAAGGTCCCGTCTTCTTCTGGTGTTGTGTTGTGTGTGTGTCTGCTCATGTATGCCTTTTAATTAACTGTAATTGAAATTACTTCCACCACCACCACCACCACCGACACACATCGTGAGATGTGTTTGAGAGGGTTGCCGGGCAGCAGCAGCAGCAGCAGCAGCATTGCTCAATTGTTGTCTCAATCTTCATGATCTTTTAATGAGCACCACCACCACCGCTAGCTGACCAGGATTCCTTCCTCCTCACCGAGCAGTACCACACACTCCTCTCTTCTCTCGCCTGAAGACGTCCACTTGATCAGTTCGCAAAACGCACACACACACTACTTTTTTGCCAACTGTTTCGACGTGCGAGGAATGAGCAGCACTTCTGCCGAGTGCCCCTGCGCCGTACACTTCGGATCGGAGGTTCTCTGCTCTCTCTCTCTCTCACTGCCATTTTGTAGCCAATCGGAGAACTACTCTGGTTCTTTCTCTCGTTTTCTCTTTCGTTTTCTCTCCACTTTTACTTTCATTCACAAATTCCCGAGCACACACACACGCACACTAACTTCACTCGTGTGTGTGTGTGTGTGCCGGCTGATATCGTCCGTCTGTCTCTGTCTCTGTCGAACGACGACGGCGGGAAAACTCGGCAGAGAGAGCAGTGGCAGCGGCAGTGGCGATCAGTCCATCGACCAGTTCAGTTCACAGTACCGAGAGTTGTGTCAGACGAATGAAGCCAATTCGGAGTTGAAAACTCGAAAACCGTTCTTCTTCTTTTTGTTTTTCGCTTTTTGTGCTGACTTTGCTGACTCTGCTCCCTCTCTGCTTCCGCCAATAACTTTTGTGCTACCGCCGCCGCCGTCATCATTATCAGCAGCATTAAGTATTTATTAAGTTCTTGTTCTACCTCCCTCTCTCTCTACGCCAACTCAAGTGAGGGAATTGATGTGTGCTGTTGAACCAAGAACTCTCATCATTTGCTGCTGTTGTTGTTATTTTCTCCAGCATCACCACCACCACCAGGGATTCTACAACATTTGCTGTTATTGCCGAAAATGGTTTTGTTATTTTTGGTTCCTTTTTGAGTAGTGTGTTCCACCTCTTCCACCTTTTCAAAACAAAGCATCCCTCGCTTTTTATTGTTACATCTTTTCGTCGATGCAAAACTAATTAATGTGCAGTTTGCACTCGTTGGTTTTGCATCCATCTTTTGTTGTTTTCAACCTGAACCGTTTTCTGCGCTAATTCGGCGGTGCACTATTGATTCACTTGGTTTGCACTTCATCGCAGTTCTCCAGACTGGCTTGGTGGCTACATTAATTAAAAACCTAATTACGGGAACAGCTTTTCCCATCATTAAGGTAAATTGGACTCTCTATGTTTTGGGTAGGTAGTATTTGTAGTTTTTTCCGGTGCTGTTTACATTTCTTCTGTTTTCCTTCAGTTGAAATGTGATGCGATTCAAACTGATGCATGTTTTGAACCACATTTTGGGTAGACAAATGATGCGCTTGTCCTGCGTTTTTCTGCTTTGCTGCCCCATTGTCACAAAGATGGGCGCGAAACACGAGACGGCAATTTCGATTTCTGTACTGTAGTATTCTTTTCTGCTTGTTAATTTTTAATACACTTGCTTAAAAACTTTGTAATTTAAAAAGACGAGAAGAATGAACTCACTAGCCTTTTATCTTGTTCAGTGCTTTGCCATTTATTATTAACATCATTTAGGCTGTGACTTGTCCCCCTACTCTTATTATTTGACTTTTGCTTGGTGCACCCAACATAACACTGTAAACCGGGATTTTTCTTTAGTGTTGTACAAAAAGCAAAAGAAAAGAAAACTTCATTATTCACTTTTCTCCTGTCTTCTAAGTGATTTACATTAATAAGTGCTTAATAATAGACGACTGTCAGGGAGGGAGGCAGTGTGCACTTCTTTTGGCTAGTTAATTATAATCTGGATTGGGGGAGATGTTTTTGCTGAGTGTGAGTGTGTTTTGCCTTCACAGGCACTGTGTGACCATTCATTCATTCCCTCTCTCTCTCTTCAACTATGTGACTGCTGAATTCTCAGCTTTCACTTTTTTTCTGCCCAAGTCCACACAGACCGTCTCGGTTTCTGTCTGTCTCTCAGAGTCTGACTGTGTGTTCAACTTTCCAAGTTGGCAAGTGTCAGTGGGAGAGAAGTCAGCGAACCACACCACTGGGTTCGACATCAGACATACCGAGCAGCAGCAGCAGCTCACCGGCGACGTTTTATTATCCTTCCAAGCGGAAACTTTAATTATTTCCGCAATAATGTATTCGCGTGGCTTGGCCTTGGCAGTGCCGCTGCTGCTATGCTGATTACGTGGGCCTTGTTAATTATTATGTTATCGGCCGCCTGTCGCTCTCGCTCTCTCTCCCTTCTTTCCCTTCTACTTTGCATTGGCAAGCCTCTCTTCTCTCCTCTTCTTGTTCTTCTTTGACCAGGCAGGCTTTGAGGAGGAGAAAGGGAAGGAAAAGGTGGCCGATCGCTGGAGAAGGGTCCTGGGTGGTAATCCGAGGTTCGTGGAAAACGAAGAAGAAGAAGAGGGACGGTAATAAAGCAATAAATGAGGGAGATGGAGATGTAGGAGAGATCAATTTGTCGCTTGGCATTAGTGTGTTGCTCCTTTCCTTTCCTTCCTTCCTTCCTTCCCTTCTTTCACTTCCCACTCTGTTCCCCTTGGACTTGAACTTGTGTCAAGTAAAGTTGCTGCTCTTTCCTTGCTGTTGCTGCTGCTGCATCCACCATCACTGCCATCATCACCACCACTAATAGTGGACTGTTAATGATCAGCAGCAGCAGCAACAGCAGTGCTGAGTCCAAGCAGAGTGCACTTTCGCAGAGCCAATATTGATTCTTGTCTTTGCTGCTGCTGAGGGCAAGGAACCTTGAGTGAAGAAGAGTAGGAGGAGAAGGAAGCGACGGACGTTGAACGGACAGCTCTTCTGTTGCTGCCGTCGCTGAACTTGATTTGATTTGCTGTCACTGGCAAATTGCTTGCTCTTCTCTTTCTCTCTCTGTTCCTCTCTTCAATGCTATCTCCGACTGGCAGACTTTCTCTCGATGGACAGCAGATTTTCTCCTCTCCTCCTCCTCCTCCTCCTCCGCCTAACTGTTTGTCGATTGATTTTTGCCGCTGATATGCTTTTTTCAGCAGTAAAGTGGCGGTAATAATCTTGGCCATTTGCTGGGTTCTTTATTTTGCTGTTGTTGTTGTTCTTTATCATTGTCCATTGAATTGCATTTGCTGCTTGTTTTGGTTCGACGACATGCAAATGCGTGCGCGGAGGGGATGTTTTTGCTTTATTTTTGCTGTTCAGCCCATTCTTGTTGTTGTACTTTGTACAAAAAGCATTGGCCTGTTCAATGCTCCATTAGTCGCTGCAGCTTCTATTGAACCGGACGCACGGGCACTGAGCAGAAGAGCAAGCGAGTGAGCGTCCGTTCGTCAACATCTGACCACGAAGTTTTGCCTATCCTTTTCTTTGAACCAAAGACAGTAGAGACAGCAGAGACAAATTACGTAGCACTTGAAGCAAAGAATGATATATTTAGCGGAGGAGGAAGAGAAAGAGAGAGAGAGAGAGAGAGTCTGTCGTCGCTGTTCTGAAGTGTTTTCTTTTCGGTAATCTCTTCTTTTTGTGGTGGTGACGGCATCCCCTCCCCCTCCCCAAGAAGAAGAAGATGTCGCAGTGTGTGACTGATGTGGGCTGGCCAGTGTAGTTTTCTTTTCTTTTTTTGCCTCTGATTATTATTTTGGTTTGCACTTTTCTGGTTTTTTCTTTTTTCTGCTGCTGTTGTGTTTATGTCCGTCAAGTGCAATGTGCCTCGCCTGCCTGACCACTGGACGACGACGACGACGACCGAAGAGTGGAAAGGAGAGGAAAGGAGCTTGGCTTGGCTTGGCTTTGGCGTCGTTTCTGCTGAAGCGCAATGTTTCACTAGGCTCACTCTCCCTCTCTCGATTTCGTCTCACTATTCTACTCTGGTTACAAACACACACACACACACACTATTCCATGGGCGCTAATTCTCGCCGCTCATTCCACACTGATTTGATATGTCGGCTCGCCTTCCCTTTCCCTTCCCTTCCCTTGTTTATTTGCCTGTTTGTGTGTGTGTTTATTTATTTGTGCCTGTCTGCCTCCAGACGACTACTTTTTGTTGTTTTGCTGTGGTCATGAAAGCTGCAACAGCAGCAGCACCCAAGCCCAAACCCAAACCCAAACCCAACAACACAAGAAGTCTGTCGCTTGGGCTGCTGCTGCTGCCGTTGGATTATTTTGCTTCAGTTTTTTTCTTGCCCGATCTTACGGTCCATTGCTTCTCATTTGCTGGTGGTGGTGGTGGTCATGGCGTTGACAGCATTTGCAACTTTTCTCTCTCTCTCTCCCTCTTTATCTCACAAATTATTATTACTCACAAGGCAGTGCTGACACTGCTGGCCCACCATGGTCCCTCTCCCTCTCTTTGTCCCCAGAATGAACGACTTTTGAACTCTCTTTTTCTCTACTTTCTATTGAATAGCTGTCTAGCACCCTATGAAAGTTTTGGTAGCAAAAAAATATTCTAATAAGTTTGTGCCCGTGTGTGAGGGGGGGGGGTGAGTTAAACGAACTGCACGAAAAAAAAGAAAATGCAAACTTTGGCCGTTGCCATTGACTTGCTGCCACAGTGTGATCAGTGATCGATTCGTGATCGCACAGGCGCTCGTGACTGCATACAAAGTTGACTGCTTACTGCAAAACAAAAAGAGGTATAAACTGGCTGGTAAGCTCTGCTCTGAACTCTGAAGCTCTGAAGCTCTGATCAGCATGAAGGCAATGTTGAATTTTCTAGAGGGGAAAAAATTGCTATGCAAAGCTGAAGCTGACGAGGCAGCGTTTAGAACAACAAGCAGTGCTCTAAATATGACCGAAAGTGCGGCTAGGTCCGTTCTGTCGTGTTTTCTGTCCGTTTCGCTGTTGTTGCATCTGTTTTCTCATCCTCTGGTAATGTGCCTTTTTCGTCCCTTTTTAATTAATCGACACAGACTGTGTTTGCAGAGAGAGCTGTCAGCTGTCGTCGACTTGTCCAAATTTTTTTCGTTTCAGCCAGCCAGACAGAATTCAGTTTTTGTCCTCCTTTCGACCGTTAGCAAGAAAAATCAACCCTGAATGTTCTTTGGATTCATTTGCCCTCTGATTACCTCCTCCTCCTCTGGTCATGTAAACACACAGCATAGTGTTCACGTTTACAGTTGTCCGTTTATCCCTGCTGCTGCAATCAGAGAAAGTCCGATGCTTGCGCTGTGTCGCGCACATCATCATCATCATCGGCAACATAGCGCGCATCGGATTGCCTAATCCCCTTCACAACACTTACCAGCCTTACTAGAACTACACTTGAACTTGTCCATTAGCACTTCTTCTTCTTCGTTTCGTCCTCTTCTTTCTCGCCCTCTTTCCGTGAGGGCATTAACCACTCGATTAGCAGGCGCCCGATCCATTGGCGGTGGTATTTAATTAGCAATTAATTGTCAGGCAGAGGCAGAGGAAGAGAGCGATGGAAGGCAATGCAATGCCTGCTGTGAACAGCCCAAGTCCACTGCTTCTGCTGCTGCTGCTAATGAGCAAGTTCTTCAGCTTCTTCAGTCTTCGTCATCGGCTTTTCCCTATCTCTTCCCAGTTCTGCCCAGCACATTGCGCGCGTGCTGTCGGCTGATGTGGCATCTTTTTTTTGCTGCTGTCGCCGTCTTGCTCCCTTCTTTTTCATCTTCTTTATTAGCAGCAGCAGCAGCATCAGCAGCAGTCAGTTGTTGACGACAACCATTTTTCCTCGTCTCCCGTTTTCTCTCTCTCTCTCTCTCTGACGGTCTCCTCAGCGGACATAATATCAAATGGGCCTCGCTGCTTAATCCGACGATGGCGAAAGGAATCGTCTTCAGTGCTGCTGCAGCTTCTGCTTCAGCAGCAAAAACGGAGAGAGAGAGAGAGGGAGGCAGTGAGAGAGAAAATTCTCGGAAAACCAGCAGAGGAGCCAAATCTTCAATTGCCGACAATGAATTCCTCTTCTTTTCTGCAGCCTTTCGACTATGGTCCTCTTTTTTGCGCGCTGGCAATCGGAGAGCCGCTTCTCGTTTTTCCCTAACAGCAGCAGCAGCAGCAGCTTTTTATCGGGCGTAATAATTGATGGTGCACTTGTGCAATTCATTTAGAACAAAAAAATTCAGTCTGCATTGTTTTCAGTAATTCTGCTGCCGCCGGAACATGTGTTTGCTTGCTTGCTGAGCCACTTTGCTCACTAAGTGTGTTTAATTTTTTTGTTGGTTTTTAAGATTGTTGTAATGTTTTTTTCGATCTGTTTGTGTGTGTGTGCTGTTAAAGTGCTGTTGTAGTAGTTTTGTAGTCGTGTTTTGGTTTTTTCTAGACAGTTCTAGCTAGTGCTGACCTGAAACGGAAGCGATTACGGCTGTTTGCTCTCATTGCAGCGACTGACAGTGAGGCGAATTAAGCAGTAAACAAAAAAACTTTTCCAAATTCATAACTTTGTGAGCGGAATATACTTTTTTGTTGTTTAATTTAAGGGTACATTACTACTACTACTACTCTTGCAACAGTACTCTGAGCTTTTATTGCCAGTCGGACTGTTGGCTGCAAACAAATACCGTCTGAATACTTTCAGCTACTTTCTCCTTCCTTTCAATGCATTCAGCACACACTTTGCTTCAGCTCTGTAAAGTGGAAAAAGCGCCTACTTCACAGGCAGCACTCTCTGGCCTTTATATTATTAGATTTGACTTTTTAGCAGTCTTCTTCTTCTTCTTCTTCTTCTGCCTTGCAGCCCTCCTCCTTTTTCCGAAGCACTGTGCCACATCCTCGGCATTCTCATTCGTGTGCACTGGCTGAGCAAATAATGCAAATATTATTAGATTTGCCCCTCTTTAAAATTTTCGATGAATAAAAAGAGAAAGAGAGAGAGAGAGAGAGAGGGAAGGAGAGCGATTAGCTGTTGCTGTTGCCTTTCTTTCTCTATCCCTTTCTCTCCATTGACTCGTGGCTGCTGATTCTTTTTCTTCTTCTTCTTCTTCTTTTCCCCTTCTTCATCTTCTCCTTCATCATTCTTAATTTGCCCGCACATTTGTCTCCGGCGGCATCTCAGTTTTACTGCCGCCGCCGCCGCCGTCGTCGTTGTTCAATTGCCGGACTGATAAGCAGCAATGTGTGGCAGTGTGTGCCTAGATTGAACGAGCTGATGCACCGAGCAGTATTTAAATTTGTATATTCGTTTTCATTCGTTTTTATAGACTGTCTCTCTCTTCTTCTTCTTCACAGCCCTTGGCCATCATCCTCTTTCCCTTCCCCTGTGTTGGCCTTGTCGCACAATTACACACTCGCTCTGTCACTGCTGCTGCTGCTGCATTGACTAGCTGGCTAAAAAACTAAAAGTGAATGAACTTGGCTTTTTCTTTCACTTTGCCCAGCTCTAGTTGAGCTGTAACTTGGCCTTTGCACTGACTTCTGAGCTTCTCTTTCTTCATCTTCTTCTTCTTTTTGCAGCTTGTGGGCAGCAAATCAACTGACTGAGCGTACTCGCTGTACTCTACTGTGTACCGTCTGTACTCTGCGAGGCTAGAGAGCAGCAAATCAACTGTTTCTTTCTTTCTCCTTTTTTTGCTTTCTTTTCGGTCTTTTAGTAATTGCAGCCATTTTCGCAGGGAGGAAGAAGGCTTCAACTCTCTCCACAGGCGACACTGCTGACGCTGCACCAACACCGTCGTTGATGCTGCCAACACTTTTAATTTAATTTCTACCTAGCCCTTGAGAGAAAAGAGCGTCGGTCTTTTTCTCTCTCTCTCTCTCTCTCTCTCTCGGTGCAAGTGTCACTGCCATTGCTGTGTGTGTGTTGTGTGCCCAGTGCACTGAACTGAGTTTTTGCCGTTTTCTTTTTGTGTCCTTTTTTTTCTTCATCACATTTCACCATCATCACATTCATCCTCCTTAACCAGCCCACTCCAGAGAGAGAAAGAGGAAAAGGGCTTTTGAGCAAACTGTCGCCAAGCTGGCGACTAATAATTTAATAACTGCTAGTGCGAACTGATTAGCAGCACACTCGCCAAGTGTGTACTATTGTCGCTGATTGCTCCCACTCTTCCTTTCTAACCCTGAATTTTGCAGGTCCCTCAAGTCCCCTCAAATTGCCCGCTAATCGGGTAAGCATTTCATTTCATTTGACTGACTCACTGAACTGGGCTCAGTCAGCCGGTTCAGCTCTCAGGGTGCAAATGTTTCAGTTCGTTTTCTCTTTTCATTCATTTTTCCTGAAAATGGCTTTATGAGTAGTCCCAGCGGGACTGCGTTTGTCTCTCTCTCTCTCTCTCTCTCTCTCTCTGTCTGTCTGTCTCCTTTGACTGCCCGAATTCAGTGCAGCTCAGTTCAAGCAGATGATCTGGGTGTGCCGGTGCACATAGCTCCTTTCCCCTCCCCATCATCTCTTTCACTCGCCTTTTGAGCAGAAAACGAAAAAAAATGAAAGCCATGTGAGAAGAGTTTTGCCACCTGATAGTTTCGTTGAGCGAAAGAGAGAGAGAAAGGGCAAGCGAACATTGATCCCAATCATCGATCGACTTTTTTGCCTTCTTTCTCCCACTTTTCCCCTCCTTTTTCTACCTGAGTTAACTGTAGCAACTTTTTCTCCTTCTCTCTCTCTCTCTTTCTTTTTGCCGATCTGCCGATCTCTTTTTTCATCAGTTTCTATCTGCTGCTCCTTAGCTTGTCTTGTTTTGCTGCCAACATTTAATTAGTGCTAGGCAGCAGCAGCGGCGACAGCACCTATTGACACGTTTCAATGGCAGGATTCATTTTGTTGGCGTCAACATCAGTTGCAAGAGCAGCAGCAGCAGTGCTAATATCTTTTCTTCCTCTTTGCCATGCTCTGCTGACTCGTGTTGTTGTTGTGTTCACTAGTTGTGCGGTAATTTGCGAAGAAGCAACAAAAAAAAAAATAAAGCGAAATGAAAGATGAAAGAAGTCGGCAAATAAGACACCGAGAAAGAGGAAACACAGCAACTGGGGTAGATTTGTGTTCGCTTCGTTTTCCTTTTCTGTGAGTGTTTGTCAAGCTGATCTGTGTCGGTGTGTACCTGCCATGTTTAATCAAACAAATTATACCGAGCTCAGGTGTGTACCGCCAGTGTGTGTGTTGTCTTTGTAGCATGTTTTCAGTTACAACCACTGACAGAATTGGACCATTAATAAAGCCGTCACCGGAGGAGAATTACCATTTTTGGAAACCTTCTTTTCCTTCCACTTGAGCTGTGCTGAACGGTAATGAACACACACCGAATTCAACTGAACTGAACTAGGCTGGGCTATTCTGGTGCTTCGCTGCACTGCATTTAGCCTGTGTGCACTCATTCAGTCAGTCAGGCTGGAAATGGAAATGGAAATGCTGAACAGTCGCTGAAATGAAAACTTTTGCTTGCATATTAAAATGAACCACTTTCTCATTTTACTCCTTTACTCCTTTCCCTCTCTCTCTCTCTCTCTTTAGACGCCTTTAATGGGATTTTTCTTTGGCCACTGAAACACTGATTGGCTTAAAATACACCACCATCTGAAGCACACCACCAGCAATGCTCACTCAATGATGATGATGATGATGCATTCAGCGGAATTGAGCAGCAATGATTCCTTCTCTTCCTCTTCTTCTCTGCCACTCTCCACCACCTTCTTTCTCGAGGACGAATTTGGCCTGTCCTCTACGAGCAGCGGCGGCGAAGGTGGCGATGGCGGCGGCCCTGCTGCATCAGCTGATCCCGCCGCCGCCTGCACCCATCTGCTGCTGAACCTCTGTCACCTGCGCTACTCGATCAGCTGGACGGTGGTCCTCTTCCTCGCCTACTTCATCGTCTTCTTCATCGGCCTGGTAGGGAACCTGTCCGTCCTCTGGATCGTCTACATGCTCAAGGGCGAGGGCAAGCGGCGGCACTCCTGTGTCACCTCTCAGGTGACCATCAACTACCACCACCACAATCATAATCATAATCAGCTGAACGGACACAACGGCACCGTCAATGGCACTCATGTTGCCAACGGCAATGGAGCAGCAGCAGCAGCAGCAGCAGTTCATGTCAATGGAAATGGCAATCACCACTTTAACAACCACAACAACAACAACAACCCCTCGAGCCACTCTACGAACAGCTCGATGTACTGTCAGCAGCAGGTGTACTACAGCGCCGTGCCGGCCATCAGCATCAACCGTTCGAACATCGTTTTCTACAGATTTGTCTGCAACCTCGCACTGGCCGACCTACTGGTCGTCCTCTTCTGTCTGCCCTCCACCTTCATCGGCAACATCTACCTCCGTAAGTGTTTTTGACAGCGGGCAGTTAATTGCTTTATTTGTTTTTGTTTTTTCATTAACACACTTTTCAACACTTTTTTCAGCCTGGGTCCTCGGTCGACTGGTGTGCAAGGCGGTGCCCTACCTGCAGGGCGTCTCCGTCAGCGCTTCCGTCTACACGCTGGTGGCCATTTCCATTGATCGGTAAGTGCGCGCTGAGCCATTCGTTTTTTTCTGTCTTTCAGCTGTTAATTTGATTAGTGAGGTAGAGGAAGAGGAGAGAGGATAGGCTTTGCTTTTAAGTTTCTCTCTCTCGCTCGAGTGTGAGTGAATTAATTTGCTGATTCAGAGCTAGTTGAGCTAGGGGGTCAATAGCTGATTCTGTTGCTAATTCGGCTGCTGTTGCTGTTGCTATTTCTGTTTCAGCTCGTTCAGTGTCTGCCAATCAATAATGCAAGTCAGGTCTAGTCAGTCTGTCTGTCTGCTGTACTACAGTAGCACTCTCTTCTTCACAGTTGTCTGTACAGCTGTCGTACAGTAGTAGTGGAGTAGCTTTTTGTTTCTTCTCTGCCTCCTCCTCGCTTTTGTTTTTTCCGCTGCAGTTAGCAGTAACTAGTTGAGAGCTGTTTTATTTATTAGCCTGATGATGATTGCCGCCGCCGCCGCCGCCGCCGGACTTTGTGGCTTCGGCTGCTGCTGCTGCTGTCGATGGCCGTCGCTGAGAAAACCGCGAGCGAGCGCTGTTATTATTATCGTGCGCGCTAATTTGGCGCTAATATTGCGCGCTATGGGGTACCCCCACAGTACACACACACATACACAGTCTCTCTCATTCAGTCACTGCTCTTCTGTTCCCCATTGTAATGTATTCCCCATTATTATTATTATATCGGTATCTACCACTTGCGGACTGAACGCTGCATTAGCTGCTGCTGCTGGCTGCCCGCCGATAATGGCCAAAAGTGTTATGAGTGCCATTTCCGAAGGTGGCCACCACTGTTGCCACTACTCTGTGTGTGTGTTTGGGCATAATGGACGGACGGCTGCATTGCAGTCTTACATTACGATTTGATAGGACGACTGCCACTGCCACCACCACGACCGATGAGCCGTGCACTGTTGATGCTTCTGCTGAACTGAAAGCAGAGCGATTAGCAGCGGGATGAGATCTCTTTATTCTCGTTCTCTTTCTCTTTTCGTCTTTTTACCGCGAATTTTCTTTCTTTTCCTCATGCTTTTTTGCTTTGAACAATAGACTTGCTAGACAAAAATGGATCGCTAATTGAGCTGCTGCTGCTGCTGCTAGTGGTGCTCAATTGTCTGAGAGAGTATCTCTTTTCTCCTCTGTCTGCAACCATACCCTCTCCCCTGTGTTTTAGTGCAGCTGACATTTTCTCTTTTCAGTGTCAGTGTGCTAAAAAGAAGGAGACAATAATTCTGAACAACAATAATTCAGAGAAACATGATGACGTTGATGGTGATGATGATGTTCAGGGAGAGGGAGAGGAGGGCAGCAAAGAGCACACTGGCACAGTGCTTATTAGTTATGTGTGTTTTCGCTGTAAACAACACGCTAATGTCTTATTCTTCTTATTCTTCTCCTCCTCCAGATTCTACGCCATCTACTACCCACTGTCGAAGAAGTGCAGCACTGCGCTCTGCTGGACGACGATCTTTCTCATCTGGATGTGGAGCTTCGCCATCAGCTTTCCCTGGCTGGTCTACTTTGAGGTGATTCCCGTCGAGGGCGTCGGCGACTACGACCTCGCTGACCAGGCGGAGACCTTTCAGGTAAGAAGGGAAAGGAGGGAAAGAAGATAGACTGTTGCCAGAGAGTTATCAGAGTTCTAGCTAGATTAGACGGTTTTATGTTGTTGTTGTTGTTGCCTTCTGCTGTCCACCACTTGCTTGTTTGCTTTAGAGGAACATTCCAGAGCTATCTCTCTCTCTCTTTTCTCTCTGTCAGCCCAAACATTACCAATGAAATATTGAATGGTATTGCTTTTATATTAGAGAGGACAAACATCATCATCACAGCTTTGTGTGTGTGTGTGTGTTCTTCTCACATGACCGAGCTTTGAAGTGCAAATGAGGACAACTGCAGCAGCAGCAGCAGCAGCAGTGACCCAGAGCGCAGAGGCCACACAAAGGCAGCCAATTACTGTGGACGGACTTCTCTCTTTTCATAGCTAGCCATTATGATGCGAGAACTCGGCGCGATTCGGGGCGAGGAATTACTACTACTAACGACAGGCCAACTGACAGATGCTTTGCCAGTGAAGTTTCAGTCAGTCAGTGGCAGTCAGTCAGTCAGCAGGGCATTATCGCATATTGTGGCGCTCTGTAATTCTATATTCCGTTCACTCGCTTGCCCTAATTCTCTCTCTCTCTCTCTCTCTCCTCTATTGAGTTTCACTTTAGCTCGCGACGATTCTTCTGCTGTGTTTGCTGGGGCTTCCCCTTCTTCCCTTCTTCCTCTCTGAATGCCACAGCGGAAATGACTTGGCATCGGCGACACGCTTTACGTGCCTTCAACCGCCTGGCCTCATATAACTTCTAATAATTGAGGGCCCCTAATACTAATTCATTAGTTGTTGTTGTGCGCCGTGATTGAGCAGTAGTGCAAAGTTGACTGCTGGTGCGCTTGCCTTTCACCCCCGATCCCCTTCTCCTTCTCCTTCTCCTTCTTCTTCTCGTTGGGCTACTCGAGACTTTTAGCATTATTATATCTCGGGTTGCCGCCTCGTGTTTGACAGTGAGCAGCGGCAGTGAAATCAGCCTGCACTCGTTTGATTGCTCCTACTGCTGCTGCCATTTATTAATGTCAGGGTCGAAACGGGTACTCTTGGAAATACGAGGACGGGGGAGGATGAAGATGTTCAAGACGTTGTCCGCCTGCTAACGATGAGCAGCTTCCTTGTGGGCCTCCTTTCTTTACTTTCGTTTCTTTCCAGTTCTTTGCAATTTCTTGCCTGCCTGCCTGCCTGCCTGCCTGTTTGTCCAAGCAAAGACTTCTCGAAGCGGGTGATGGGCGCGGGGGATGCCTCCGCTTTTAATATATTTAGTGCTCATTTGATGACAGGACAAGATGAGATGAAAGGACAGGAAGGGAAAGGATAGAAGAGAGGAAGGCGGAAGTGTAATGCTCAGCCAGCTAATGGAGGACGTTGATAGGGAAAGAAGGGAAAGGGGCGGTGGTGGGGGCCAGCAAGCAACAGTCAGTGCCTGCTGAGGCGGAAAATTCAATTTGATGCGGCGGCGGCGGAGGCTAAGTTGCACTAGCAGCGGCGATTGTCACTTATTATATTTAAATATTATACTGCCTACTTTCTATTTACTCAGTTGCTGCCCCCCCCCCTCCCCTGCTTCTGTTGAAAGTTGATATCGCCGTTATTTTTAGCCAGGGGACAGTCTTTCGGAGTTGTTTGGTCTTGTTAGAAGTGAGGAGGGGGCAAAGCGGTCCAATTTAATGGCACTTTGGGTGCTTCCTCATCCTCGGTGAATTAGCAGCAGCAGCAGCAGCAGCAGCAGTGAATTGTTGCCGTTATTATTGTCGTTATTATCACTTTGGACGGCAGCAGCAGCAGCAGCAGCAGAAGGGGAGTTGCGAAATGCACTGTATACAGCATTGACTTGCAATTTTGCAGTTAAGTGCCTTTTTGGTTCTTGATGATAAGTTGACTGCTGATGCCCATGATGCTGCTACTGGTAACACTCTCTTGGGAGTCAGCTGACCTACATCTTACTTTTCTTCGTCGTCTCTCCTCGCAATCTCGGGTATAATGTGCTCCTCTTTTTTGCCTTGATTTAAACTGAGAGAATTGGAGTATATTGGTTCGTGTGAGTTTTCTCTTGCTCAGAGTTCATTTTGCTTCTGTCAATCTCTCAAAATTCAACATTACAATTCTGCTTTTAATTAACAACTGTTTTCCTTCTTCTCCCCATTTCCCTGTGCAGGTATGCCGCGACATCTGGCCCTCCGCGCAGATGGAGAAGGCGCACTTTCTGGTGGTCAACCTGGGCCTGCAGTACCTCATTCCCCTCTCGGTGATTGCCCTCTTCTACATTCTCATCCTGAAGAAGATCGCCCAGCGGAAGCTGCCCAAGCTGGCCCGCCAGCTGCCCGCCACGCTGAAGGACGGCAACCGCCAGTCCTCGCTGGTGATCGAGCGCAGCAAGGTGAAGGTCTTCAAGATGCTCATCGCCCTGGTCCTCCTCTTCGCCCTCAGCTGGCTCCCCCTCTACATTCTCTTCTTCATCATCAAGATGGGCGGGCCGCAGCTGGCCGCCGGCGAGGAGCACTCCCTCGCCAGTCAGATCCTCGACACCGCCGTCCCCGTCGCCCAGTGGCTGGGCGCCTCCAACAGGTAAGCCTCCAAAAGGCAAAAAGCCTTCTTCGACAAGGCCATTTTCTGATTGTGGAACGTTTTTCACTCATTTCTGACACAGTTGCTGCAACCCGGTGCTGTACTTCTTCTTCAACGCCAAGTTTCGCAACTACTACCGCAGTAGCTGGCTGAAAACGTTTGGCTGCTTTTCCGCCTCCTTCTCTGCAGCTAGTCGTGGTGGTGGTGGAGGAGGAGGAGGAGGAGGGGGAGATCTCTGATCTAAAGGATTGAGACAAGGTGGAAAATGGACAGATGGTGTTCGTGGACTGAATGCTACTGCCTTGGTTACAGTTTCAAGTATTAACAAAACTTGTCAGTTGTTTTAACTGTTTGAACTTGTTTGTTTGTTTGTTTGTTTATCCACAGTGTTCCCCTCCCCTACGGTTCTCTTGTACACGCAAATGTACAAGAAAATCGTAGATTGCTAGCCTGACCAAAGATACAAATACAAATAAAAACTGTTACATACAAATGTTAAAAACCTGATTTATGTTTCAAAATGATTTTATTTTGGTGAAAATCAAAATGTGAATGTTAATCGGGTACGCTTCCCAATCTCATCCAAAAGACACTAGATGGCAAGAGGGGCTCCACAGTTTTTGATAGAATATTCTTTGGGTAATTGTAGCCCTCTACGTCATTAGCATTACAACAGGCAAGAGAACTTACGACAGACATTTTGATAATTTTAATGTAAAAAATGAGAGTACTTTTTTTATTTAGTAAGCTGTTATCATCAAACTTTAAAAGCATCAATTTTGGAGGATTAAAATGGTGGGGATCAAAATAGCTTTACCAGTTTTTCGTATGTACATTTTACTGTTTGGCAGTTTGAGGGGCTTTTTACTTCTTGCTTCCGCCCTTCTTTCCCTTTGAGCCGCTCTTCTTGCCGGACTTTGACTTTGAACCAGACTTCTTTGACTTCTTCGACTGGTTGGTGCCCTTCTTCGACTTCTTGCTGGAGGTTTTGGCAGACTTGCTCTTTTTCGCCTTCTTAGAGCCGGCTGAACTTTTGGCTGAAGTCTCCTTGGCGGCGGACTTTTCCTCGGCTTTGGTCTCTGCTGGAGCAGCAGCGGCCTCTTCATTCTTCTTTGAAGCAGTCTCCTTTTTGGACTTTTTGGCGGCCTTCTCGGCAGGGGCGGCCTCCGTCTCAGCCGCTCGCTTGCCTCGCTGCTTCTTGTCCTGCTTTTTGGCGGCGGGAGTTTCCACCTTCTCCTCCTTCTCGGCCACTGGCTCCTCGGCCTCGGCCTCAGCAGATTCGACGACCTCTGCCGATTCGACGGCGACCTTCTTCTCCTTCTTCACCGCTTTCTCCTTTTTGGCCTTCTTTGGCTTGGCCGTCTCCTTCTCGGCGGCGGCTTTGGGCTGCTGCTGCTGCTGCTGCTGTGAAGAGAGCTCCTGCTCCTGCTCGGCCGTCTCCGTTTCAATCTCCTCGACGATGACCACCTTCTCCTCCTTCTCCTTGGCCGCTGCCTTTTTCGCTGCCTTCTTTGAGGCGGTGGACCTTTTTGCCGGAGCGGGCTTTTTTGCTGGAGGCTCTACCGGGGCTGCCTCTTCCTCGACGACCTCCTCCTCCTCTTCAACGACATCATTGACCTTAGTCGCCTCGACCACTGGTTCCGGCTCTTCAACTGCGACGTCCACTTCAGCGGCAGTTTCGACCTTTGCCTTAGCTTCTACCGCCTGGTGACGGGCAAAGCCCAGGGAGAGGACGAGGAAGAGGGCCAGAGAGAGGAACACCTTGGAGTACTTCATGGTGAAAGTAGGTTTAGGGAGAAAGAACAAGTTTACAAGAAGAAGAACAGTAGAACGGTGTACGGACGATTTACTACTTCTAAATTGTGTGTGGTCTTGGTCACAGGCGTAGACTGACTCTTATAAAGAGGAGCTAAACTCAAGCATTAGCATCAAATCAGAAGTTTGAAGTGGAGGCAAACAAAAGTGGTGATAAGCACTGGCGAGTCACTTCCCTCTCCCTCTAACTCAACAGGCACTGAGCAATCGGCAATCAGCAATGAGCCTGCAATCGACTGGTAATTGGATATTAACAATTGGAATCGTGCTCGCGAGCGCGCCGCTACGCAGCTCACATGTGACACAGCGGACGCACAGAGGCCTGATAAAGATGTCAAATAGCTGAGGATGATGGGGGTGATAAGTGAGCGCTCTCTGTGTGTTTTCTAAGTTTGGCTGTGTGTTGTGGTGGTAGAGTTTTGTTGCCAGAGTTAAAAACTTCGGCGCAGAAAAAGTTCAGTCAGTCAAGCTGAACCAATCATTCTCTTTTAGAGTTTGAAAAGAAGAGGGAAAAGAAACATTTGGGTAGAGTTTTTTGGTAACTGGATCTCTTTATTTTTTGTAGTTGCTTTGGCCCGCTTATCAGCAGCAACGGTTGTCGCCGCCGCCGTCTGACTGACGTAGTTTGTGGCCAAGTGTGCGCGGCGACTGACTACGTCAGGCGCTGTGCACTCGACAGGAGATGCTAAGTGGACTTTTCCTCCTCATCACCATCATCACTTTTCCGCCTTTTATTTACTGCACGTCATTGATCTGCTCACTGTGTGACACGTTGCCTTAGAGTTGCACTGGAACAGGAGTGTTGCTCAACGAGGGATCATAGAGGGAACTTGCTGTGACATTTCTGTCAGACTATTCCTGTCAGACCTTCTTCTTGTCTGATCAAACAACAAAAGCACTGCACTTTTGTGACTCTTCATTTGCATATGTCCAGTCAGTCAGTGTGTGTGTGTTTGTCTCGGTGTTATCAGTTGATGTTTATTGCTGTCAGTGTGCTGTCATGTTCCTCACTTTTTGCCTGGACACACCAGATTCAGTGTTTTTTTGCATAGACAGGTTGAGGTTTACTGTCCTCAGTATTAGGTGGAGGCCTAATTAATAATTTGCCATATGTCTAGGTAGGCAGGTTTTTTTGTTGTACAGTTGCCGTTGTTCTTCTCTTGTCCACTTTTTTGCCGGTGCAGTTGACCGTGACGGCGGCTGCTACTACTTTTACCATTAGGCAAATTAAAAGCTAGCTTGCTTCTGTTAATTCAATTGAAAAGAGAGAAAAAGAGGAGAAAATCAGTCGAATATAAAGTCTTGCTCAAACTAGGGAAAAACATAAAAAGGGGGCAAAGCAGCAGCAGCAGCAGCAGCAGCAGCAGCCGTTTAGTTGATCTTGAACACCCTAAGCACTACTTCCTCATGTAAGTGATCACCTTCATCACCTTTTTCTGCCTACTCACCTTTACTCAGCCATTGTCTCTGTCTGGTGTGTCTGTGTGTTTCTATAATTAGCATTATCGGCCGCAGCCGTTGTCGTCTGACGTCTTGTGCAAACAGAGAAGACACTTCTTCTAATACCACTTCATCATCGTCGTCGTCGTCGTCGTCATCCTCTTCTTCTTCCTTTGGTGTAGGTCAAAGGCAGAACCACAACCAAAGTAGAAACGACGCTGAACTTGTGCTTCAACCCACACAAACACACACTGGTCATTTCCTGGAACTGTTGAAGGAAGAGCGAGAGAAAGAGAGAGAGAGAGAGAGAGAGAGAGACGATTTATCAATAAATCGATCCAGTGACTTGCTTCTATTTTCGTCGGTCGGTTTTTAACGCACACATTCACTTACCACCAGCCAACCTTTTGCTTTCGGTCAAGTGGTGGTAAGTAAAACAATCACCAAATCATCATCTTCATCGACCGTCTAAGAGTCGGAAACAAAAAAAACTTGCGCGTTTCCATTTTGCCGCCATTTTCCTGTGCTGCTGCTGTAGATGACGCCGCCGCCGCCGCCGCCACTGCTAATCGATCACACTTCTGTCTTTTTCGCCTTGCGTCATCATCACTTAAAGACTTTCGAGGAGATTTTTGAAGTGTTCTCTTTTCCTCCTTCTTCTTGCTCAAGGATCATCATCAACACCACCACCACCACCACCACAACCATCACCGTGTTCAACTTTACCAGTGACTAAGTAAGTGACTAAAAAGCTTTCTTTTTTATTTTCAGTTTATCATCGCCGCGCTCTGCTCTCACCGTTTTCACTTGTTTTTCACCCTAGCCCCGCAAAAGAGAAGCAGAAGACAGCGAAGAGGTCCTTTGATAAGGAGTTGATCAGGTTTTCACCGACTTATCTCTGACAGCACTGCAGTCCTGTCACCATCGCTTAAGAAGTAGCAGCATTGCCAGCAAATCTAAGTCTTCTCTCTCCTTTTTATCCGCTTCTTCGTCTCCTGGCTATCTTCTAAAAATAGTGCCGCCACCAGAAAGAGCAAAAAAGAAAAAGAAAAAAGTAGATTGTCGTCTTCAGCTGCAACAGTGTTCATCAAAACAAACCGAGACTGACTTCAACATCTGTTTCTCAGTATTCTCTTTCTCTGCTACAAACCTCTTCTTGACCTTCTGTGATCATCGATTCCATTTGACGGGAGAGGATGCCTAGAAGACTGGGGACCAGCTGCAGATAAATCTGCTAGCAGTACTTTCTCCTCTCCGACAATTTCTCGACAATCATCATCATCGGTAAGTAGTCGTTTTGCTTCGATTAGTTTTGCCGGTATATTCTCTGTGAGTTATCTGTCCGCACCTGTCTATATTCAAGCGGTGAGTGTGCCCATCGAGCCAAATTGAATCATTATCGATCACTACCTGGCTAACAGCGTTCTCTTATTTTCCCTGGCAGAACCTGTGCCTCTATTTACTTGCACCCGCTGAATTCACTTGACCTAAAGCAGCTTTTATGTGTGCTGTAGTGATTGCCGCTGCTGCTGCTGCTGCTGCTGCTGCTGTGTTCCAGCAGTGTGTATTTGCATATGCAAGGTTTCAGCAATTTGGGTTTTTGCTCAAGTTTATTCTCCGCTGAACACTGCCGCCTTCTACTTTGTAGTTTTTCCCTCAGTTTAGCGAAAGCCCATTTGTCTTTGTTTTGACACTCATAACTCAATGACAAATAGCAGCAACAACAACAACGAAACTCTACTGTCGAATTCAAAGTGTTATAATGTTTCGATTTAAAGTTTTAGTTTTTGCACTCAGTCACAGTTTTAAAGTTTTGGCAGCAGCAGCAGTTTTGAAGTTTTCAATTTGGTCTGTGATCTGTCAAAGTCAATAAGAACACTCTAGCCAGCATTGGTGCCATTCTGTGTTTTGAAACGCGAAAACAGCAGCGAACAGAAGCAGCTAAATCATTTTCTTTAAATGCCTTTCGGGTGTATCGATTTGGGCAGGCTCGCACTCGTACTCATGCTTCCATGTTTCGTGTCAAGCTTTAATTTGCCAGCGAAAGGGCCTTCTTCAGGTCTTCAGCTCTTCTAATGCACAACTTGCGAAACTGTCACCAGAGCAACACTGTAAATTTGGATAGGTAGCGGTAATTTTCTATTTTCCTTTTTTGTTTGGATTCCGGGCATTTAATTTAGTCGCCGCTGCTGTTTGCTTTTGTCGCTCGCCATAATATGAACTATGGACTTTTTAATTGGCAGTCTTTCAGGTATAAAATGGGTTACCACTGACCAGGACGGGCAATATTTTCGCCGCCAAATAAGTCGTGAAAAGGTCTGTTTTTGTTTGTGTCAGTCCTTGACTGACTCAGATCGAAGCGCACGTCGGAAACACTTTGTCACGACTTCAGACGACTTTCCCCGCATGTTTTCCTGTGTAGGCAGAGTACGTGTGTGCAGTGCACGCGCGTTTGAATTTTAAAATCGATTTTTATCATCTCTTCTTTTTGCTTGTTTGCTCTTCTGCTCCCTGGGTTACCTCCCTACACTTAGAATTATCGTCGTGTTGTTGAGTCTGTTTTCAAGTTTGACAGACAGTCAGTCAGACAGACTGAAAGCTAATCTGCAGAAGCAGCAGCAGCTGATTCACAGCTGAACAGCCATACCACTTTGTTCATTCAACTGTGTAGTGTCTGTGTCTATGCAGAGAATTCAGTTTGCGATTTTCAGCTGCATTGCTTGCATTCAATTGCTCTTTATATCCGTTATTGTTTCTCTCTTGTAAGTGTCCCCTTTATTTTGTACTGCACTCTTCTAACACTCATTGAGCACTGATTTCTACTGCTTTTTTCCCTATCAACTAATTAAGAGAGGTAGAGATTATTATTCTTGAGTTTGAGAAGAGAACACAAATTTGGTTAGTCACCACGATCACCTTAAGTGCTGCTGTACCATCACTGTTTTTCGATTACAGCTGAACGACAGCTGCTGCTGCTGCTGTGCTGTCTCGGTGATTTTGATGATCAGCAGTTGTGGTGGTTGTCAACTGTTGGAAAACAGTCTTGTCTGTCTGCTGCACCTCAGTGTTGTCTAGAAACGAAGCTTTTTTGGCTGTGTTTTGTCTAACCAAATCCTTCGCCTTTTCTCCTTTCCTTTCCTTTCCTTTTTTCAGCTCCGATGGCCATTCGCGGCTTCAATCGCATTCGACTGCTGCGAGCGCTAGTCCTACTGGCCACATGTTGCCTCTTTCTCATCATTCAGGTATGCCCTCACTTTGGCGCATTGTACAAAAAAAAACTAATAAAACTTTTTCTTTTTTGTTAGAATCTCGCCAATCGCTACCACAACAGCGTGTACCAGCTGACGCCGTACTCCGAGCTGACGGCCACCTACGAGGCCACCATCGCCTCGGTGTCCATTCAGGAGAATATTCTCCTGGTGGACTATCAGAACTGCTTCGAGGAGAGCGAGAAGGCGGCGGAGGCTGCTGCTCAAGATGAAGGCGATGAAGACGATAAGGAGAGCTCAAATAGAGCTCAAAAGAGGAACTCCACTAGCAAAATGGACCTCGCCGGTTGCCTTAATCGCCTCCTCCTCGAGGCGAGCCGTTTGGAGGAGGAGGAGGAAAGGAGAAGGCAACTTGCTGAGCATCAGACGGCAGCAACGACGACGACTAGGAAGACCAGCACCTCCACCTCAACCGTCACTTCCAATTTAAACTCCACTGCCAGCACTGCTTCTTCTTCTTCTTCCCTAAAGGACCTCTACCTTCTGCAGAGCTGGCTCAACGCCTCCTTTGCCTTTCAGGGAAAAGGAGGCGCAGCAGGTGATAAAGGAGTTACTGAATCGAAGAAGGCCAACTCCATTCACCACCACCACCATCACCACCAGTCTTCTGAGGACTACCATAGCCTGCTGGAGCGCTTCAATCTCAGCTCTCTGGCGGCACACTTTGACCCGGTGAGGCGGCTTGCAGGTAACGAAACAGTGGAAACTTTTTTGAGCGTTTCTAAAACTCTAATAAAACCTTTTTTTCTCTTTTTTTGCAGACAAATACCTCTACCTGTCGCTGCGGCACGTCGAACAGCTGGACACCATCCTGCGGCACAACTTTAGCGCCGACGGCGTGGTCAACCCGGTGGACGCCTCCATTGATCTGCGTCGAGGAGGTCGGCGAGGAGTCCATTCCACCACCATTAAATCGACAGCAGCAAATCCTAGTCACTTTACCACCACTACTTCATCCTCCTCATTTTCATCTTATAAACTCCCCACCACCACTTCATCTTCATCCCCACCACCGCTGACCAATCTGAAGCTGTCGGAGTTTGCCGACATTACCCGCATTCGACATGGCGCCCAGAGCTGCGAAGAGGGGTGGAAAGGTGGTGGAAGAGAAAGCAGCAGCAACAAGAACAACACCTACGGGGCCGCCCTCACCGCCGTCGTCTTTGTGATCACCAAGCCGGACGACTTTGCCATTCGCCAGCGGATCCGCGACACCTGGGGCAGCCAGTTCTCCGCCTCTGCCAACTCCCCCATCCGCCTCTACTTTGCCTTTGGCCGCGAGCCGGCGCTGGCCAACGAGAGCGCCCCGCTGCCCGACCCGGAGGCGCTGGAGCTGAGCGAGTTGCGGGTGGCCGAGGAGGCCGCCCAGTACGGCGACATTGTGCAGTGGGCCTTTGCCGACGGCTACTACCGCCTCACCATCAAGTCGGTGGCCATCCTCCGCTGGGCCTCCGTCTACTGCCCGCGCGTGCCCGCCCTCTTCAAGATCGACGCCGACTGTCTGCTGAACTACGACGCCCTGCGGCGGTTCTCCGCGGCGGTGGCGCGCAACCAGACCGCCACCGGCGGCTACTACATCTACGGAAACCTGTGGCGGGGGGCGCCGGTGCTGCGGTCGGCGAAGAGCAAGTTCTACACCTCCTTCCTCGACTACCCGCAGCCGGTGTACCCGGACTACGCGGGCGGAGCGTGGTACCTCGCCGGCCCCCAGCTGCCGCTCTTTATGTTCAGAGTTGCGGTGCTCCATTCGATGCCGGCGCTGCTTTGGGAAGGTCTGTGTGCTTTGGAAACTTAGAAGGCTTTTTGTTATGAAATCTAACCTCTTTTTCCTCTTCTCCCATTAGACCTGTACGTGACGGGCATCGTCGCGGAGAAGCTAATCCACGGCGGCAGTCGCTTCCCCCTCACCCGCCACTACATGGTCGGCTTCGACTACAACATCGACCCGGCGAAGTTCGACTACTGCGCCTTCAACCGCTCGATCATCCTCTCGCAGGCCTTCAATGAGGACAATCTCCCGGAGATGTGGGCGAGGGTGACCCGCCGGACGATGATAGGCAGGAAGAGGAGGGAGGCGGCGCTCAATGGGGAGTGCACTGTTGACTGGTGACGACGACTGCTGTTGGCTTTCCTGAACAGACAGACAAACAAAACTATGACTGTGTTGATCTTCATCTCCTTCTGCTTTTATCTTCTCCGTCTCTCTTCTCACTCTTTCTCTCTGTGATACTCTTAACAGAACTCTTTGTTGTTGTTGTTGTCGTTTTACCCCCACTTAAATTAACACTTCTTAAACGCAATTCCTTAAATTCTCTATCCTATAACTCGATTTTTATTTATTCTCTGTACAAAAATGTTGATGTTTGATGTTTGATTTGCAGCAGTAAAAAACGATTATTTCATCATTGTTTTCCTTTATTTACAATTTCGAAATCAGTTCCGAGGGTACCTAGTTTATGAAGGGGCGGCGGCCATCTTTTTGTTCTGCTCGCTCGCGCTCTGTTTAGTCCAGAGCAGCAGCAACGTCCGCTGTCGCCAGTCCGCCTCTTGACGCCTTTGAGCTGGAAGCCAGCGACAATTTCGAACCCGAAACGGAAACCTCCCGGCGGAGAATGTCCTTCAACTCGAGAATCTGCTCCTTCATCAGGTCGACGTCCCCCTGCAGCGAGTCGTTCATGGCGCTCGCCTCACCCAGAAGTCGCCGCAGCGAGGCCACCTCCGCCGACCTCTCTGCCAGCTGATTTCGAAGTGTTTGCAGCTGCTGTTGTTGTTGATGTTCGACATCTTTAGTCGTTGAAGTTTCTTGAAGTTCCACGTCCTGAAGTCTTCTATATTCGACGGCAGTGTGAGCGCTAGAAGTATGAGTCGTTTTTTGGCTCTTTTTGCTCTGGATTCCAGGCTCGCTTGAAGATGCTCTAGGCTGCTGCCGCTCAACGCTGTCACCGCTCTTCGTCACCCTTCGCGGATCACGACTGAAGAGGATGAACATCCAGACGATCATGAAGAGTAGAATGGCGATCGCAGAGGCGATGTAGAGGTAGCTACTGAAGCTGCTGATCACCGTCGAGCTGGACTCGCATCTCGGTAAGTGGACCTCTTCTTGTTTCCGTTCTCTTTGTGTGGTGTTTACCGTTTTCTGACTGTGTGCTGGCTGTAAAAGTAGAAACAGAAGTTGGCAGGCATTTGCGAGCACTAGTGCTCTTTGAAGTTTTCTTGGCAGCACTGAACTGGAGATCATTTTCTCTTTAGTGGACAGTAGTAATACAGATCGATGACTAGTTGGTAGAGTTGAGGTACACAGGATCACAGAGACAGACACTTTCTACACTTTTGACACATAGAGCAACTGCAGTCACAGTGTTGTTGCACCCACTGTTAGATCATCACCATCATCATCATCACCGTCTAACATCGTCCACTTTATCACCTCGTCTCACTGGTGATTATCTCACCTCTGACGACCGCCGCCGCTCTTCCGACGTCGTAATTTACGACTGCTCGTAATTGCTAAATAGTAACAAGAATGTTATAAATAGTTTCCCGCGTAAAAAGCCATATTATGAGAGATAGAACATTCGGAATTGGTTGATTGTTGCAGAAGAGATTCTCTTTTACAGCCTCATAAAGTAGTCGAAACACGTACTTTTTTCCAATCACTCATCAGATTTTCAGTTTGCTCTTTGATTGCTCAGCCAAGTTTGATAGTGAAGGTGACGCAATGCTACTTTTTCCCGTGTATGAATGCTCCAGAAAGCAAAAGTCAACTGCAAAGTTGTTTCTCTTGCTGCTTCTTTTTCTAGCGCTTTCACAAGTATTAAGCTCATCTTTGATTATGATTTACCTTTCTCCTAACACCGTTTCCTACTTCGTATCAGACTTTGTCGGCAAAAGGATGCTGCAACAAGAAGCTGGTGCCTTCTGCTGTGAACCGTACCGGATCCAAATTGAAAAAGGCCGTGTTGCCTTCCTGCACTGTCTTCACACTCGGCCTGGGCCTGGGTCTGTTTTTCCTTCCACCCTTTGGCGGTGACAACGTCATTCGCCAAGTTTTTAAAGACATAGTGAGCCACTTTCCTCGAGAAGTACCTTCACTAAAAAGGGAGAAGGATGTTCAGCCAGTAGCACCGCCACCACCGCTGCCGCCTCCGCCGCCATCACCAGAAGATAATCCTTCAAAAAAGTCCTGGTACCAGAAACCGATGGTGCAGGTGCTGCTGGTAGTGCTGGTGGCACTAGTTGGACTGGCGCTACTGGTTTACTATTGGCCTTTCCTCAATGCCGCATACATTTTCCTTGTGAACCGCTATCTGCTAGGATACCCCTTTGACCCTGCAGCTGCTGCGGCTGCTACTGCCGCTGCTTTTGCCGCCGCTGAAACAGGCGGCTCAACCTCAGGAGGCGGTGCAAGTGGAAGTGCTGGTGGCGGTGGCGGCGACCAAGGTGCACCTGCTGGCGCTGCTGCTGCTGCTGCTGCTGCTGGAGCAATGCCACCGGAGGGCTCAACTTCGACCAGCAACAACAACTCCTCCTCCTCTTCCTCGATGGCCTCAGCTGTGGAGCAGCAGCAGGAGCAGCAGCAACAGCCCCAGTTGCAGTTCCTGCATCCGATTCCACCGGTATCGCCGGCCTTTGATGGTCCCATCTGGAGAGACCCTCCGCGGACGCCTCTGCTGATTCCACGTGATGCTGCTGACCCTCGCCAGTTGGCGGAGTACCACCACCACGACCCCCCGGGTGGGCCGTCGCCGAAGAAGCCGAAAAGGCGCTCTCGAGAGCAGCAGCAGCAGCAACATCAGCAGAAGTACCACTTTGGCACGCCGGTGCCTCCGTCCCACTCTTAGGTGATGGACTTGTGCAGGTAAGACCTGGTACTCCTCACCAATTGCCCGGGCATTCTATTATTACCATTACTCCCTCTATTAAACACTACCTCGCATCAGACTGGTCAGATTTAGAATCTGAGCGCCAACAATAGATTGTCGGCAGCAACAAAGCACAGCGCTGCGCTCTAAAACACACTGCAAACCTCTTTCACCACTTTTTTTTCTATTATTTCAGCCACTTTACTGGTATGGCCACTACCATCATGCTGGCCATCATCATCTTCCCACTCATCTTCACTCCACTGCTGCTGCTCAACTGTGTTTTTCAAAAGAGGAAGAAGAAGAAGAAGAAGAACAATCAGGGACGAGACAGGAAGATGGGGCGGCGGAGAAACTCACTGCGCTCACAGAAGCGGTGGTCCAGGGGAAGGCACACCAGAGGAGAGTGTCCTCGAAGACATCATCAGCGGAAGAAGATGGTGAGGAGAGAGGAGCAGCAGCAGTGGCAGCAACAGCAAATGCCAGATGACCAGGATCAGTTTAGTCCTGTTTCCTCAGCGGTGGGTGCCTCCAGAGAAGACGCCTGCAGCAGTGCCACCGCCTCACAGACGCCGCCGACCACTTCAAATTCTGAAGATGTGTCGGTTGATGGAAAGTACCAGCAGCAGCAGCAGCAGCAGCTGAATCCGAACAAAAACCTTGAACAACAACAGTTCTGGCCAAACGCCTCCAATGAGTGGTCGGAGAGGAGCGATATGAGCACTCTGGTCGACCAGTCGCTGATGGCGAGGTTGAAGGGAGGACAGCAGAATGGCATCACCTCCGTCTCGCAGTACTTCTTGCCTCGATAGCAGAAAGAAAAGCAGCACTTTATTTTACAGCAAGGCAGCAGCAACAACACCACACAAACTCTACAAAGTCGTCTTTTCCACCACCACCACCTTCTTCTTCTCCTCGAGGTGCATCTTCAGCGGCTGAATGTAGGCGACCTGGGCGAGGCCCTTCTCATCACCCCCGCCATCTTCAGCGGTGTAGCCGTGCCGGATGATCTCCATCTGGTCGATGACGATGCGCTTGCGAAAGAGCGGACAGTCCAGCGTCAGCGTCTCGTACTCGCCGCCCTCGCCGCAGACGTTGATGCCGTAGCGGTCCTTCAGCGCCACCAGCTCGTCGTACATCTCGGCGATGGTCTTGCCGAGGTGCTTTGCCGGCTCCAGGCCCAGCACGGCCACCTTAATGAGGATGGCCTCGATGCCGGCGTCGATCATCTCCCGCAGCAGCGCTGTCTGCTCGCGCTCCCACAGCGGCGACAGCAGCTTCAGGCCCAGTCGGGCGCAGACATTTTCCGCCCTCACCCGCTGGTAGTTGGAGTGAATGGCGCCGCAGCTGACCGCCTCAAACTGCACCGTCCCACTTTGCTGAATCTCCTGCAGCAGCTCGTAGAGGTCCTCCACCTCGTCGCCGGCCACGGCGCCCTCGTACTCCATCTCCTGGCGCACCGGCTGGCCGGTGATGGTGCGCCTGAAGAGCGGCACGCCCATCGCCTCCGAGTAGTGCTCGATGGCGTCCTGGCCCACCGTCTGGTACATGTACGAGTCGGTCTCGCCGGCCAGCGGCGGCTTCAGGTTGGCCAGGCCCACCAGCTGGTGGCCGGCGGCCGCCGTCAGGTGCATCGCATAGCAGGAGTCCTTGCCGCCGCTGACGAGGCCGATGAAGCGCATGCTGAGGGCAGAGGGCATCGAAGAGAAGGAAGAGAAGGAGATAACTGATTCCGATTGAAGATCTAAAGAAGAGGGAGAATTAGAAATAGAACTCTTTCAAGGAGGAAAACCTAAAACCCACCGACTTTGTTTTGGTCGCTGAAATCGGCCTCGTGGTTTTTCCTCACTTGTCCAGCAGAGCAGCGGCGGCATCTCCCGGCGACACACATTAATGTACGGTGGAATGTGCAAGTGTGCACTTGCTTGCTTGTTTTCTGTCTTGCGATTGCATCATCAGCTGTTGCGTTTCGTCAGCTGTTGTTTTGGGTATTCTCTCTTCTCTTCAGCACACCAGAACACACACCAGAAGGGGACATTGAACTTTGAGAAGTGGCCAGAAAAGATGGCTAGCACACTTTCTTCTCTGTGGTCTCAAATTGACCACCACCATCAGCACAATTGTTCTTCAGCAGCAGCAGTTCAACTATGAGTCATCATCACCAGTGTCCTTCTGCTGTCAGGCTATGGATTCACCACCACCTGAAGTCGATCAAGATTGCCTCGAGGCAGCTCAGCTCAGTACTGCACAGAAGAGAATGACACTCACAGACAGACAGACCGCTGCCGCTGTGATTCACAATCAACCGCGATGATGATGGTCATGACGGTGGCGACTATCTTCGGCAGCTACTGCTGCACGCGTCGCCTTCTTCTCTCCTTATCTTATCAGAAGATGGCACAGTGATGCACTCCTCCTGCTGTCACTGAGGTGCACCCCCTCCCCACCACCACTGCTCAATGAGGTGTCTCAAGCTCAAGCTAGTGCCTGTCTGTCTGAGTTGTACAAATTTGCTCAAATCTATTCACCTCTTTTCACGGTTGCCCGCTCTGACCGCTCTCTCTCTCTTCATTTTCTCTCACCATCTCAATCATCGCCGAAGACGACGACCACAACCACCACTGGCGCATCTGCTCCGCCTTTTCACTTCTTAGAAAGCGAGGAAGAGACAGTGAGTAGCCAACGTAAGCATCACGTTCAAAAGTTGGTGCCGCGGCGGCTGCACAGCACACGGTCACTGCTCTTCACAGTCATCACCACCACCACCACTTTACTGTACGCTGTAGAATCGTACGCCTGCGGTGGTGACTGATTTTCGACCGAGTGTCTGGAAAGAGATAAGTCGCTGCTGTTGCTGCTGCTGCCTTCCTGACCACTTGGGGTTCTACTGTTGCCCCGCAACGCACACAGCCTCTTACCACCACGACCACCACCACCTCAGAGGCAGAGGCGCAAAGCGCACAAGTGCTCTACAAAAGTCATCATCGCTCCTGCTCTCCCCACGACGACATATCCTCAAGTGCCACCACCACTACCGCATCATCATCCCACTCTGGGCGATCCAATAGGCGACACAGCTACCAGCACTGCTGCTGTTGCAACCAGGCAGCGTCCATCGCAACACCGTCGCTGCTTTCCTAATCTCGCCTTCTCTCCCGCTCGCTACCACTGTCAACCAGTGTGTTCCTCCTCTCCGTCTTCCTTTCCAATCTTCCCTACCTTCAATCATCAGCATCATCTGCAGCAGCACATTTCCAGCCCAGGCTCGCTCTCTTTCTTTCTCTCTCTCTGCAGTTCAATCGCTCACCTTCTACACTTCTTCTGCTCAACGCACGCAGCTCGTACGCACAGCTCAATAACATCGCCATCGCCACCACTTGATCTAATTAATTCGCCATCAGGTGATCATCAGCATCATCGGTGGCAATCAATTCCACCTCTGATTGAACTTGGGCTTCTTCATCATCTTCCCCCTCCTGTGCCCTCGAACTGTGCAGCTCAAAGAAGAAGAAGAAGCAGTCGTCGCAAAGAAGATACTCATCAAGGGAGCATGCTGCTGCCGTTGTTGTTGTTCAACACTGCTGCCGCTGTCAGCTGCTAAAGTGAAGTGATTCAGCGCTAATTGCCATCACTTTAGTCCCCACTGCTACCACCACCACCATCACTTTAGTCTTGCTGGCTCCTCACGTCCCCACCGCCGTCCATCACGCCTGGCATTGTCAAGTGCAGCTCACAGGCTGTGTGTTCCGTGCCGTACTGATAACCACCGCTCAGGCGACACTCCTTGAATGTTGCAAGACAAGGATTGAGCAGCACCAACAGAAGCAGCCGTACAAAAGGCCAGTCAGCATTCTGTACACACACACACTCACAGACGGACAGCTCACTACTTCGAACATCATCTTTTTTGTTTGTCACCACCACCACCACCACCACCACCACATCATCATTAGACGAATTTTATCATCATTAGACTGAAGCTATATTTTTATCAATCAATCACCCAAAACGATGACGCCTGTGACGGCGACCAGAGAAGAAGTGCTGCGACTTTGTTGGTCGTCACAGCTGGTGCAGCACCGACGACCACTGCTGCTGCTGATGTTGCTTTTGCTGTTGATCTCCTCACTGGCCAGCAGCGCAACGGCGCAAAGAATGCCGCCAAAGAATTCCTCAGGTAATGTTGTGTGTACACACTTGACTGCAACCACCACCACTACCTGTGTCACCTCTTTTCCTCGTACAACTATTTCCAGTATTAGCCACTTTTGAGCTACTGTCCTCGAAAGCTAGCGATTACCAGCACTATCCAGGATTCATTGTGTCAGGTTTCACTGACTGTGACACTCGAACACACACAGCTCCTCATGCTGTCTGTGGTGATACAAATGCAGAGATGTGTGATAGAGGCAGCTGCCTTGTTTAGTTTACGATAACCACATTGCTGCTGATGGTACACATTATTAGGGGTGAATGATGCACTGTGTACACAACACATGTGTCAACTGGCTGATTGCAGCAACAGCTAATTACGAGTATTGCGCGTGCCGCAGTTAAATGCGCGCTCCATTGCTCCTTTCCACTGCTATCTTTTGATACCCTATGATTAGGAGGAGAAGGACTATCAGACCGACGGATGCTATTTCACTACAAACCCACTACTGCTGCTGCTGATGCTCATTGCTGCGTCTTTCACTTTTTGTTGTTTGCCGTCTCTCCCTCTCTATCTTATTTACATTCTTTACATATTTCCTCTTCTAGATGTGAAAAGCAGCACACCCTATCGCGTGGAGCTGATTGACACTGGCCCCAGGAACAACTTCTCCTCCTCTAGCGGCTACTACTTTGTCCGCCTTAGCTCACTTGCTTCAAGGGGCAGCAGCAGCAACTTTGAACTGCGCCTCTACCGCGACCCGACGTTGAACAGCCAACTGACCGACCACACCGACTACAACGTCTTTGTCATTGACGAGAATGGCGACGATCAGCGAGTGGATGGGCTGGACCTGCACAATGACCACCAGCAGGCGGCGGACTCGAAGGTGGCCTTCTTCAGAGGGCACCTGGTGGGGAGGCTGCTCTTTTCCGATGGGCATGATGACGTACTCATAGAAAACAGCTTGGTCATTGCCATGGGCTACCTGGACGCGCGGAATGGCTTCATATCGTTGCAGGCCTTTTTGCGAAAGGCCGACGGGACGCTGCTGTACCTGCACCCGGGCACGGATAAGGAGGCGGGGGCGAGCTCCTCTTCTTCGACCACTACTTCGGCTGCAAACCTTCACTTTCTCTCGAAGGAGGACGACCAGCTGGGCGGCAGTTTCTTTGAGCACTTTCAGCGGCAGTTTGAGCAGAAGAAACAGCAGCAGCAGCAGCGGCAGCGTCAACAGAAGTCATCGCATCGAAGCAGGCGAAACGCTGATATGACTCCGAATCGGTGTCGTAAGTGTTTGATAGTTTAAGCTTTTGAATTGTTTATAATCGTCTGAATTTCCTTTTCAGCAATGATGATCCTCGCCGACTACAGCCTCTACCAGCTGATGAATGAGAGCCGCGCCAAGACGGTCCTCTTCATTCACTTTGTCTTCACGCTGGCGAATGACATCTTTGAGAGCACTGACTTCACCCGAACTGGCCTTCCTCCAGCTTACTCTGCGGAAGGTGATGGTGAAGCGGAGGAAGTAGAGTTTAGCTACTCTGGCTACGGCCATTCGCTCTGTCGCATCGTCATTGAGGAGCACCAGCCCGAGCGGGAGAGCGACCAGCTGTACAATGCCGGGCGAAGCTACTGGCCACAGGCGGAGCTGGAGACGAAGTTGCGGAAGTTCAAGGACCGCAGCAGGTACTGCATCGCCTTCCTCTTTACCAACCTTCCCATCAGCGCCAGTGCCGACAGTCGCTACGCGGACGTGAACGGCTTCGCCATGGAGGGCGGCATCTTCAGCTCCATTGAGGAGCTGAGCAATGTCGGCGTCGTCTCCTTTGCCCGCTGCAAGGACCCCTGGAATCTCCTCTGCGCCCTCACCTTTCCCCACGAGCTGGGCCACCTGTGGGGGGCGCCGCACGACATTGACACGGCCGATTGCATGCCGCCGGTCAATGGGAGCTACATCGTTTCCTTTCCCTTTCTCGATCAGATTGGGCCGAATAACTTTGTAAGTGTTCTTCTTCTTTTGTGGATACCAACCAAGGAGCTTTAACTTTGTTTTCTTTTTTTGCTGCAGAAATTCTCACCCTGCTCCATTCGCTGGATTTACGACAAGATTGAGAAGTTGTACGCTGCCGGCCGCGACTTTGGCAGTAAGTTGTTGTGGACTTCATTTTGGTTTGTTTGTTGAAATATTTTTAATTTCTTTTTTCTCCCTCCTCAGACTACTGCACCAAGTGCGGCAACGGCGCCATTGAGGAGAATGAAGAGTGTGATGAGCACTCCTTCGTCGAGGGCAGCGACGTCCACAGCCTCGATCCGAACGACGATGAGGCGGCCAATGGACGGCGACTGGGCGGCTGCTGCACGCACAGCTGCAAGCTGAAGCCCGGCGCCCAGTGCAGCCCCAGCAACCACCAGTGCTGCGACCAGCAGTGCGCCATTGTCCCGAAGAACCGGAGCGTGGAGTGCCTGTCCGCCGACCTGCAGTACTGCTTTGCCGCCGCCTACTGCGACGGAACGCTGGACGGCTGTCCGGCGAAGAAGCTGCTCCATCAGGAGGAGGAGGAGGAGGAGGGCGAGGAGGGTCGGTGGCGGCGACCGAAGCTGGCCGACGGGGCGCCCTGTCTGAACGGCGGCACCTGCCAGGGGGGCTACTGCAACTCGAGCTGTCCGGCGGGCAGCGCCGACTGTCAGTGTCCGCTGTGGGCGGCCAACGGCTGCAAGGTCTGCTGCCAGGCGGTGCTGAAGAACGGCAGTGATGTGAGGCGCGGCCAGTGTCGGCCGGAAGCGGAGGTGCACCGACCGGAAGGGACGCACTGTCTCTTCAACGAGACGGAGCGCGGCTTCTGCACCGCTGACGGATGGTGTCGACTGCCCAAACGAGATGAACTGAGCGAGGGAACGGTCTTTCCCGTTACGGTGTCTCCTCTGTCGGATGACGAGGACTTTGATGGGGAGGACTTTTGGGCGCTCATGAAAGGTTAGCGGTGACTTTGGTGTTTGCTTGTCTTTTGTACTCATTTTTCTCATTTGGATTTTTTTTCACTTTTAGTGGTGGGTGGCGTTTTTCTCATTTTTCTCCTTTTTGCCGTCATCTACCTACTTCGCAAAAAGTGGAACGCTAAATCAGATCGCTATGAGCTGTCCTCTGCTGACAAATCGGCGCAAGAGCTTAACAATAGCACCAAAAAATTGCTCAATGAAGATGAGCGGCAGCAGCAGCAACGGGAGCCGAAATATCTGGAGAGCTTTTTCTGCTCCGTGTGCTTCCCTTCCAAATCTGTGCCAGTTTCCCCTCCACCCTCTAGTCACCGCAACCAGCAGAAGCAGCAATCGAACGGCTTTGCCCCAAACGGCAACAACGTCTGACTCCTGTCGTACCACAAACTGAACTCCATCACCAAATGATCTGCTTATCTTCCTCCTCAACACCAGTCATCCTCAGTCTGTGGTACACCTCGTCACTTTCCCATCTCCCACACTCTCTCACTCAACTGAAACTTGTTCTCATCTCTTCTAGTTCATCTCACTTTGAATCTACACTCCAGCTCATCTCCCTTTTTTTCTCACACCACCGATGCCTTTCCCATATTTATTTCGACCCTGTTTACACACCTGTTTACCTTCAGCACTTTTGCCCCCTACTTTATCATCACCACCATTTTGGCCCGACTACTTTACCTCAACTTCTTCTTCGTTCTTGAAGACCACCACCTAGAGACCATCATCGCCTTTTAGTACACACAAACACACACTCAGATGGCTCATTATCGACTCAACGGACTTACTGCTCTTGCACACTTAACATGTGTCACCCCTAGGACTTTTCCAATTTCTCCATTCCCCCTCCCACCAAGTAGTTCCAATCCAACTAGTGAATTACTTTAACAGTGTAACAGTAATTTGCGTTTTGAACACTTTTTTAAAAAATAATAAAACTTAATAATAAAAACCACTGTCTCTTTACCTTTTTCAGATCTCCTTGGCGGCGTACTTGGTGGCACTGCCCGCCAGGCCCTTCTTCAGGATCAGCTCCAGGCGGGCGCCATTCTGCAGGACGAACTGGTGCAGGGCGGCCAGCGAGTTGCGCAGCAGCAGCGCCGTCAGGGCGACGTTCTCCAGCGAGGCGGCCTCACTGTGGCGCACGTACTGGCGCATGTCGGCCAGCTGCGGGCTGCCGTAGAGGGCGGTGATGTCGAAGGCCCGCTGCGAGTGGGCGGCCATCAGCGTGGAGCGGCAGCTGGAGAGGCCCTGGCGGCAGCTGTCCACCACGCCCACGGCCATCGAGAGCAGGCTCAGCTCGAAGCTGGACAGCTGCCGGTCGGCCTTGCCCGCCTCCTCGCCGCCGCCGCCGCCCAGTGGCGGGGTCAGAAGGTGCAGCGTGGTGCTGCAGGCGAGCAGCTCCTCCTGGGCGCCGTCCAGCTCGCCCATCAGCAGACGGGTGACCTGCTGGAGGTGGGCGTTGCCGGCCACCGGGCCCTCGGGCAGGAGCAGCGTCTCGCAGTCGAGGGCGACGTGCGGACGCAGCGGGCTCTGGTAGAGGCGGCGGTGGTCGGCCACCTGAGCCGCCGAGGAGAAGGTGGGCACGCTGTCCGCCAGACTCTTGCAGACTTTGGTTGCCTGGGTGTTGTCTGTCGGGTTGCTGTTCACTTTGGGCGACTGCTGCTGTTGCTTGTTGGCCATGTTCTGCAGACTGGCACGCGAGTAGATGCCCGTGGAGACGTCGCCGTTGAGCTGGAGCACCTTGGCGGGGACCACCTCCCAGAGAAAGTGCTTCACAGTGCGCTCCACCTGGTCGGCGGTCAGGTAGCTGGGGTGGGCCTTGATGCTGGCGGCGAAGAGGGCGCCGATGCGGCTCTTCAGCGCCTCGCGTGTCATCGGTGCCGGTGGCTGCTGCTGCTGATGGTTTGCTGCTGCTTCAACTGGAGCTGCCTTGGCAGATTGCATCTTGTCTATTTGGCTTTTTTTAATGAGTTGATCACCTGGACTGAGTCTTTTGATGACTCTCTTAGTTGTTTGTTGTACCGACACACTGCTAAAGTAGAACTCTTTGAAGAAAGTTCCAGTTCCCGCTTCTACAGTAACGTCATCTACGGGTGGCCTCTGTCGCAGTCACGCTGTCGTGTTTTGATTTGGCTGCTTCTGCTTCTGCTATTCTGGCGTTTCAGTTTCTACTTTCTCTTGGAATCCCTTTTAGAAACCGTTTCGTCACTGTGATTTCACCAGAGTACAAGGTTTGTTCTTGTAGTTGCTTCAAGAGTTATTACTAACCAGTCTTTACCCTCAACAGTCTTCAAATTTGGATGGATCGGAAGGAGAAAAAGATCGACCTGCATGAGGTCTTCAACGAGCCCGATCGGCGACTGCTGCTCTTCAAGTTTGACGGCCTAGTTCGCCACCTCTCTCTGGAACGAGCTGATGGATGCTGTTGCCGCCTCTCCGGCGGACAATGCCACGACATTAACCAGGTGGTGACGATCATCACCGAGCGTCTGATTCAGCTGGTGCCCGCCAAGAGTGAACACAAGTTTGAGGCGCTCCTCTACGCCATTCCCTGGGCAAAGTACCTCTTTGTGACGACGGGCGCCTCTTCTGATGGCTCGCGACTGGGCACAGTTAACACCGCCTGCAGGCTGACGTCTTCGTCAAACTGTGGTCCGAGTACGTGCAAATCTTTCCCTACAAGAGCGACAAGTTCATCGACAGCTTCATGTTCCTGTTGCGAGGTGACAAGGGCGCCGGCGACGACACGACGCTGTCCCTCGAGGAGACGGCCCTCTTCTCCTCGCTCACCTCGGCCATGGGCGAGCTGCTGGGAAAGGTGCACACCTTTGAGACCAGCCTGGTTGGCTCGCTGAAGAAGCGCTACCCCTTTTACCACAACGCCACCGTACACGAGTTCACCTGCTACATCGGCAATCTGATGACCATCTGCGACCTGCTCGCCCTCGACAGCGATCACTACCTCGAGCTGTACCACTTTCTCTTTGGCCACCTGCTCGCTGTCGACAATCGGCAGTTCTTTGAGGAAGTCAGCGAGCGACATGTCCGCGGCAGCGGCGACAACAACAGCAGCCAAATAATCTTTGAGTTTGAAGACATCAACACTACCACAGTGGCTGACGTTCAGGCGGCCGTCGCTGACGCTTCCATCACCACCAACACCTCTATCACCGTCGATGAACGTTTGAAAAAGTTTAAAGTCCTGGACGGCGCCTGTCGTCTGCTCTTTGAGTACATTGATCGGCAGCTTTCCTCACCCTCATCCTCAGCCAGCATTTCCACCTCTTCTAGTCATCCCAACTCAACTCGAGCCGTCACTGCCCTGATCAGTCTCTTCTTCAGCCGTCTCCTGACGGGCAGCTCTATTCACGTGCAGTACATTGCCTTCTACCTGTGCGGCCGCTCGCAGGAGTGCTGCGACGCCTTTGTCAACGATCTCTGGACAATCTCGGTGTCGGGCGGCGAGGCGTTGGCGGTGCGCGAGGGCGCCTTTAGCTACCTGATCTCGCTGCTGCGGCATGCCCACTTCGTTCACCTCAACACCGTCTTCTCATTTCTGAAGATACTCGTACAGGCAATGAATGGACACTTGGATGGAAAGCAGCTGCAAGTGCAGGCCAGTGCCGCCGCCAACATTGACCACGACGTGATGTACTACAACTTTGCCATCGGCTTTGCGCGCCTCTTCACCGCCTTCCACGCCGACCTGGCCACCATCCAGGTGGACTGCCTCAAGAGCATGGACCTGAAGAGGGCGCTGATGAATGACGTCCTGGCGCCGGTGCAGTACTTTCCCACTGAGCTGCGGCAGGCCTTTCACGCCGTGGCCAGCTTCTACCGCATCGGCTACTTCAACGTGAAACTGCTCGGCGGTGGCCGAGGCGAACTGGCCGGGCAGAAGCAACTCAGCAGCCTGTCTGCCGCTCACCGAGAACGCCCGCCCAAGTTTGGCCGCATCCACCTGCCCGCCGTGAGGGCTGCCGTAGCACCCTTTGTAAACAACGTCGAGACGCTCGTTGAGGATGGCGTTGCGGATGCGGCTCGAGCCTCTTTGCTGAACAGTCCGACGGGTCGAGGAGGATATGCTCGTGGCAAGTGGTCGGAGGGCAGAAGATCACTAGCTTTTGGCGGGGGTGGTCACAATCAGTATCTTCTTGCTACTAGTCCAACCAGTGCGACCAACACAAGCGGCGACGACTTTAACGGCCTCCTCAGTTCGCCCAACAGCTTCACGCCTTCCTCCAGCAATCTGATGGCCTCCATGCTCAGCGACATGGACTGACTTTCAAGAGAAGCACGATCCTCTCCCAACTTGTGTCTCCGGTGGAGGCAATAACGTTGTGCACATCTCTATACACATCTCCCCTTTCTTCCTTTCTCCCTTTCTTCTCTTTTGTAAACACCTTTTTTTATTCCATTTATAGGTGATATTGAACTTGTTTACTTACGAAATAAACAACATTTGAATTGTACAAGTTCAGTTGAATTTCTCTACTTTGGTGCAAGTCAGTCGGGTTCTTTGCCCGTATTCACCCGACAGACACTAGCTGGCAGCAGGGGTTCCACAAACTTTATTTTCCTGGTATTCTGAACACGAGAAAAATAAATTTCACGGGCGATTTTTTGACGCCACTTTCAAGATGGCGACGCTGGTGGCGTTCCTAGCGGACAACATCGGAAACTACCCGCTTTTAACGACAACCTCTTTCAATTTTTCAAACAGGCGTTTCTTGAGCCTGAAACGTATAAGAGAGCTGAAAGTTGCTTTAAATAAAACCTAAAGACTTGGAGCACAATCTGTATGTAAAATAAATTGGTTTTGACAAGTTTTTTGTTTTTAAATCTAACATTAAAGTTTTC
>JAALOO010000054.1_pt1 | contig 89452 bp, 63 predicted proteins | sample 7257641 | NCBI WGS metagenome assembly JAALOO01 (sample SAMN14085613, study PRJNA598686) | mite metagenome | biome: ENVO:01001000; feature: ENVO:01001002; material: ENVO:01001226; isolation source: single female mite from University of Michigan culture on fish food culture... ...
TCTCTCTCTCTCTCTCTCTCTCTCTCTCTCTCTCTCTCTCTCTCTCTCTCAGTCTATTCCGATGGCCGCTTGTTAGCGTTCAGTGAAGTGTGTAGGTCTGAACTACCATCGTCCTCATCAGCGAAATCAATTCTTCTTTTTTATTATTTCCCTTACCTGAGGTGCATGTGTGGCCACCAGAAAGGCGTTGGTCCGTCCCGGGTGCTGGTAGTCGTGCATCGCCGCCGCCGTGTACAGCGCCATCAGCTCCAGCGCCGGGTAGTGGGCGCCCACGATGCCGTAGGTCTCTTCAGAGCTATCACCACCTCCTGCTCCCGCGGAAGAGGACAAGGTCGCCGAGGAGGAGGGCGGCGAGGGTGAGCTGCGGGCAAAGGCGCTGCCCATCTGCAGGAGGCCAAAGGCGCGGTGCAGGGGCGAGTCGGTGCTCGAGGAGGCGGTGGTATTTTCGCTGGCGGTGGCCAGTGGCGCAAAGCCAGCCACCGGCTGCGAGGTCAGGTAGTAGACGCCGTGGAGGACGTCAGCGGCGTGCATTCTATTGTGATCTGTGGCGGTGATTGGAAGAGAGAAAGGGAAACGGACAATTTCAATTATTGTTAAAAAGAAGAAAGAAGAATAGAAGGCGAATTTTACGCTGGTATTGCTATTGCCCCTTGCTCTGCTGTTTGCTTGTTTAGCACGCCTGCCTGGCTTGATTTTCGTTTTGCTTTTTTTTGCATTGCCTCTGTGTTTTTGGTCTGTGATTCTGTATTCTGTGTTCTGTGGCCTGTGCTCTTTGGTCTGGTTTTTCTTTCCCTTTCCCTCTTGCTCTCTAATTCAATATTGACAGGCAAATTGCAAATTTGATTCGTGTTCGCCAGGGCCGTGATTCACATTCAGTTAGTCTCTCTCGCACAGCATCTTAGATGAGAAGGGGAGAAAGAAAAAGAAGAAAAACCTTTTGCGTGCGAGAGAGGAGAGAGAGAGTACGAAAAGGGGCTACCCTAGCTAACAAGCAATATTGAACGGGTGACGGAAACACGAGCTGAGCTGAACTGCTGCTGCTATTGTGCAGTACAGGCCCTGTCAGCTCTAATCAGGTGATGAAAATGGGGCAATTAGATTAGAGAGAAAAAGAGGCCTTTGCAGAGCTTTTAGCATATGTGTGTACTGCATGTGCCCAGCAGTCAGAAAGGAAAAAACCGAGCGCTCAAATTATTCGGCAATAAAGAAGCAGCAACGGAACATAATAATAATCATAATGCTAAATAAGTAATCACAACAGACAGCAAGCAGACTTTGAAAAAGGTCATCCTAGAAAAAAGAAAATCATAAAGAAATCTAACACTTACAGGGTTTATGACGGTAGCCATTCTCCAGCGCGTGAAAGTAGTGCAGGTACTCGGCAATGGGAATGCGAAACGCCTCCATGATCCGGGTCTCCTCAAAGACGGTAAAGGACATGGTGCTGAGGATGCTTTCCCCTAGCTCCTCGGCCAGCTCAAAGATCGGGTAGTCCCACTGGTGCAGGCGGGAGAGGAGTTCGTGGCGGCGAATCGCCTCTAAATCGTACACTACCCCGTCGACCAGAAAGTGGCCCTGGGCGTTAAGCGAGGGCACCAGCGGCGGGGGCAGGTCGACAAAGGGCCATCGCAGGCTGGTCTTTTTTGAAGAGCGATTACTACCTAGACTGGCTGATTTTCCGCTTAACCTTCCGCCGCACTGAGAGCATATAAAGGGGGAACTCCCGGTTCCTCCTAGAGCGGAAACGGACTCTCCGATTGAATCAGCCTTGGCGAGGTAGAAGCACTTATCAGCAACGGCGGAAGTGGCGGCAGCTAAAGAGGAGCTGCCCGACAGTGGTTTATGGTGGTGATAGTAGGACGATGATGAGGTGGAAGTGGCCGTGGTGGCCGTCGTGGCGGTAGACTGCTCGTCAATCGTCAGCTCACTTCCGCTCGGCGATTCGTTGCTGTCGTAGTCAGAGGTGAGTGGTTTAATTCCGCCGCCGCCTAGCTTTGCCTTTGCCGCCGCAAACATTGTACTGGAAACGCCCCCTCCTCCTCCTGTTGAAGAGGTTCGATGTCCTTTGGCGAGCTTTCGAGAAGACTTTGACTGATTACTTCCTCCTCCTCCTCTTCTACCGAAACTTCCACTTCGGTGACCTCCATCTACCCCTCCTCCTCCACCCTCAGCTTCAGTGTCCGCATCGCTGGGCTCTTCAATGGTCGCTTGTTTGCTGGTTCCGGCTCGCAGCTGTCGCAGGCGGTCCAGGGCGGAAAAGCCGCTGCTTTCCAGCTCTCGAGGAAGCTTCGCCAGAACGCCCATAGGAAGTGAGGTGGTGGAAAAGGAACGCCCTTTCAGGCTGGCGGCGTTGCTGCTGCTACTGATTGAGTGTTAAAATTAAAATGCTAAATATGAAAATAAATGATAATCTTACCCCTTAACCTGAAGCAGATTGCCGGCGTTTCCGGCGACCACTAAATTTCCCCCTTGATGCAGATTTCGAAAGCTGGTGCTCCGCTTTCGACTGGGCTCCGGCTCCAGCGTGGGCAGCCCCGTGGCCGAGGTGGTCGTCGTCCAGGTAGAGGTCGACATCCGCCGCAGTACACTCTGAGGTAGGTGACGCTTTCCTTTCTGCGAAAGCAGTGTGTACAGTTTAGTGCAAATTGAGTACATGGCACGGAAAACGAAGTAAAAGAAAGTAAAGTAAAAGATGAAAAAGAAAGTAAAAGTTTTAGAGCAAATTAAATTAGCTTTTGAGTGGCCACTACTGCCACAAAAGAAACAAAGAGGAGAGAGAGGGCAGTCGCTGAAATGTTCAAAGAAAAGAGAAAAAGAAAACTCGATTTAGCCCTCCCCTCTTTTCAACTGAAAAAAAACAAGCAAAAACAAACAAACAAACAAAGAGAGGACACTCTTACCTTGGGCATGTTGGAGGTGCGCTCACCTAGATAGGGATTTTCCTCCGAGTCAGATTCAGAGTGCGTAAAGTCAGCTAGGGAGATACTTATTCGGGTGGCAGAGTGGTTGTGGCGGTTGTGGTGGCCGTGGTGATGGTTATGGTGCCCTCTCCGGTGGCCATCCGATCCGGTGGGACTGAGCGTGGGCGGGGCGAGCAGCGTGGCCACGGCTCGCAGGCCGCTGACGATGTGCGCCGGGACGTACGGGTCGGCGAGCATCTCCGCGATGAGGCCGTGCGCCTCCACGAGGATCGCCCCGTCCACCGAGGAGATGGAGGCCTGTGAAAAGGAGATGAAAAGAAGAGAAAGAGAAAGGGAAACATTAAACCAGTGATGACCGGTGTTAGTGAATTGAATCGAGAAGATGACCAGACGAGACGAGGCAATTGCAATCCTTTCTGTGAGGCTTTGTTTGAACAGATGCAGCAGATTTCGCTCGCAGAGAATTCCCCCCTCTCTTTTTTTGCCGCCCTCTTTTGTTTCAATTTCTTTTTCTCTCTTTTATTTAGCAAATAAATTCAGCACTTTGCAGTGAGCAGAGAGTACATGATCGCCCAAGGGCCCCGCTAGTGGACGGGGCTGCTACATTAAAAGCGTATGCAACACATGCACCCGAAAGAAGAGAATAAGAGAACAAGACAGATCAATTGCAAATTTTCGCTCGCGCCCGAGCCCAACCTTTGCTCACACTGCTGTGTTGACACATGGACCGGTGGTGGTGGTGGTGCTGCTGTTCAGAGCTGTTCAATTCCTTTCAATGGAATGCCCAGCAACCAAGCAAGCAGTAACCTCTAACCAAAGACTGAAAACTGAAGACGAAGACGAAAACGATGATGACGATGATGACGTCAATTGAGGCCGCCTCAACTGAGGCTGCTGCCGCTGTTCCCTGGTCTCAGAGCAGAGCTTCTGCTCGGGGAAAGAACCAGAAGTGTGCTTCTGTGTGTTGCACACTTCTTCTTTCGAGACACTCTCTAACAGAGAGCAGAAAGAATCAGTAGTCCCCGGGAAGCAAACACAGACAGACACAAACGGAAAAGAAAGAGCGAGCGAGAATAGTACAGACAGTCAGTCAGACACATGAGAAACTCACTGAGCAGCGGAGGAGACACAGAAGCCGAAAATGACGAAAACGACGGCGGCAACGAGGAGGACGAAGCCGCTCCGGCGTTGGCGCCGATAATGTTCGAATAATGGAGAGAGAGAGAGAGAGCATACTGAAGCACAGAAGTAGCAAACAACACACACAATTCCCCTTAGAGTTAGCCCCGAACTAAAGCCCTCTCAGTGCAGTTCAATGGGAGAAAGGTAAAGTCGTGCCCCCAAAGAGTGGTCCACGACGACCACACAAGTTCGCCGTCGCCTCTTTCTCATCCACTTAGGTGAAGTAGCAATCTCTCGGTTTCTTTCTTTGTTTTTTCATACTCTTTTCTATTCTCTGGACACTGCTGCTAGGACACCAGAAAACTACGAAAAAGAAATGAGGAGGCCTGCTAAGCTGAACAAATACTTGACAATCACGGTTTGTGTGTGTGAGTGTGTGTTTTAGCCGATGCTGCCCTATTGTCCACCCTCACCCTCACACACACACACACATTCACTTTCGAAATGACCAGAAAAAACTGAGAGATGAAAAATGGAGCTTTGGGAGATGAGATGAGGACTCCCGCCACTACCACTTATCGAGAAAGCACCTACTACTACCTACTCTTCTACCTTTCCCTAATAAAGACGATGATGATGAAACTAAGCACCACCACGCACAGTCTAATTACACAACTGCCATCGTCAGCAATAAAAAAAAATAACGGGCGGCTGATGTACGACCTAGTGCACCGATTGCACTCCGGAGCACCTTTCCTTTCTTTTCACATCACCGCAGCAGCAAATCTAGTCCCGAAATGCCTTCCCATATCACTTTGATTGTTATTGTGATGAGCTAGCAAATGAAGGAAAGAAGAAAAGTAAAACAGTAAAAAAGAAAAGAGTGGGAAAAAGACTGCCTGCTTCTGAATTCTTCTTCTTCTTCTTCTTTCCCCTCCTCTTCTGCTGACAGTGTGTCTCGAGACTCGGAGGAATGTGCGAGAGTAAAGCGGTAACTGTAACTCCTCTGCACTATGAACATTCTGTTCTCTGAAAATGTTCGCCTAATTGAGTAAATAGAGAGAATGATCGATTGCAAGGAAAATACTGCTCCGGTTTTCACTAACAGCGGGGGTAAGGGCAGCAGCAGCAGAAGCGGCAGTTCACCAGTGATTCTCCTCTGCTGCTGCCAACGATCAGTCACAAGAATAATGTGAGTGAGTGTGTGTGTGTACAAAAACTACCGTCTTACTTTGAAGCGCTCTGCGTCTCCGAGGACAATAAAACGCGTACGCCGAATAGTATCACTGCTGCTTAAACTAACATGGAAAGCACATTTTAGCACCTAATTAATTTGCAAGACCAAGCAAAAAAGACAAGTTGAATAAGCGTAAATGAATGAGGGGCAATCTCCGTCGTCCTTTTCTCCGTTCTTTCACCAGACACTGTAATCGATTGTATCCCCGTCAGCGGGGACCAAGCAAACAGAGCAAAATCGAGAAGAAAGCAAACGAGCAAACAGGCCAGCAGCGCAACAAAGCAGGGCAACAAAGTTGCCAAAAAGTTTTAAAATTTAAATTTCCCGGAAAATCATTATACGCAGCAAACGACGAGCAGCAGTGGAAAAAATTCTGCTGATGCATGCGAGAATCAGCGAAAGAAGCACACTAGGTCAGTTGAAGAATAGGAAAAAGAAATGAACTTGCCAAAACCTAACCCTAAAAATAATAAGCTGAGAGGCGTAGTTGTACTACTATTTACTGCTGCTGACAGCAATCAGCATAATAACAGTAATTCAGGCAGTCGTTGTGGGTACCCAAAAAAAAACAGACACAGACACACAAAGATAACATCAGCATCAACAAGAGGGGAGAACTTACCCTGCTATTAGAGTTGGTGTTTCCCATAATGTGCTTGCTCTAGTGGTGCTGCTGTGCACACAACCACACCACACCGGAGATCGTCGGGGCTAATTGCCAGATAACAGTTGAGTGCAAAGCGGCGGTTGTTGTTGCGGTTGGTCTCTTTCTCTTTCCAGTTCTTATGCCAAACGACGATGGATGATGATTAGATGAGAGAGAGAGAGGGAGAAGATGAGATGGAAACAGCCACCACCACCACCACTAGCACAGCTCTAGAGGCCACCGACGACAAATGTCCCGCGTGTTCGATATTGTACGCAGTGTATGCTTGTTGTACAACACAACTGGTCGGTGTTGACTGCAATATAGATGCAAGAGGGAGAAGAAGATCAGAGAGGAGGAGGAGGAGGAGGCGGCTATTGAAGAAGAGGACTGAAGAAAAGAAGAGGAAGAACCGTCTTCCTCTTTTTCATCATAATATTCGGCTGATGATGGTGGTGATGGGAAGTGGTGGTCGACGACGACGACAAATGAAAAAAGGTGAGGAGGAAGAAGACATTTCAGGGGCGCCCGTCAGTCAGTTAGAGCCATCTAAGCTTCATCTTTGGCAATGAGTGCTGAGTTGGGGTTCGGCTTTCCCGTGTGTGTTTTTTGCTGGTGGTGTTGGTGGTAATGTGTGCGTCCGTGCACGTCTGCACGGCTCGGCGGTCTGAGCTCATGTGACGGTCGCCGCCGCTGCCGCCGCTGCCGTCGTCGCCGATGAGAGACCGACACACGCTGTGTTCTTCTTTCTGTTCGGTTCTGTTGGTTTTGCTGCTGCTGCTGCTGCTGCTGCTGCTGTTTGGTTCTGTTCTGTTCTGTTCTGGAGTCGGTGTCAATGGCGCCCAGTGAGCACCACCGCCACCAGCTCACCTCACCTCACTCTCTCATGAGTTGGTCCTTACTCTCTCCGATGCGAACAGGTTTCCATTTGGAACTGCGAGGGCTGCCGCTGCTGCTTGTCATTTAAGACTGCTGCTGTGTGCCTGACGTCGGCTGGTGTCGCGCACACTGTGTGTGTGTGTTCAGTCCGGGCGCCTAAAAGAGAAAATGAGAGAGAGAAGGAAAATGAGTGAGTTGTTCCAGGAGCACCAGTCTCTCTCTCCGGCTGAGACGTCAGCTGTGTTCGGCCAAGACTGACAACTCCGCCCAAGATAGTGTACAAAACTGCAGACTGCCGCTGAGAGGGAAAGAGCGAGCTCCACCAGAATCACACACTGAATCGGAATGAGAGTGAGAGTGGGAATACTTGCCAAATACCGTCACAAATTCGCTAACATTTCTTTCCCCGCTTGTGCCCGGCCAAATTTGAGGTGGTGGAAAAGAAGAAGAAGGGGAGGTGAAATTGGAGGCCATGGTGGGATATTCGACTGAAAAAATGTCATGGCGTCACTAGCGACCTTGGTGGTGGTGGTGGTGGTGGTGGTTGTGGTTGTACCAAAGCTCATCATCCCCTTTTCCTTTTTCCCCTTCTTGACACACACAGATGAGGTCAGGAAAATGATGATGAAAAAGGGAAAATGAAAAAGAAGATGAAGAAAAAATTAAAAGGAGAACCTTTGAGTAGAAGCCGATTGAGCAGCTGCTTGAGCAGCTCCCCTTCTCTTCGCTACTGCTGCTACCGTTTGTAGATTGAGCATAATCAGGCGGCAGCAACAGCAGCAAAACCATTTCAAATGAGGAAGTGATCTCAGGCAAGCAAGCAGGCAGACAGAGCGTCGCCGAGCAAATCCTATTGAGTGGAAAGGGAAGAAGAAAAGTAGGAAAAAGTCAAAAACATGAAAAATTAATGATGCCAGCTTTTAAGCATACGGGGGCTGACTAACTGACTGACTGACTGAGTAGCTAGGCAAATGTAATAAAAAGAGGAAAGAGAGATAGAAGAGCATGACTTAGCCGACCGTTTTGCAAATGACAGATGCTAAATAATCATCATTATCAACAGCAATAGGAAGTGGCAGCAGTGGTAGTGGTAGTCAACGAAGCAAGCTAAAGACAGCCTAACTAACTAACTACCCTCACCACGACTAACCAACCAACCAGGCAGCTTAGTTGTGTTCCAATTGAAAGTGGAAACGGAGAGCACACTGAGCTGCCGAAAAAAAGAAGGGGAAGAAAACCAGGCAGTGAAGTCCCAAGCGAAGGGAACTCGCTCGTTCGTTCGCTCGCTCGCTGGTAATGCGTAAATTGATATTATTAATAACAAGGGAATTAAAGAGGGAGCGAATTCTAGTCAATGGAAAAGAGAGATTAGGGACCCAGCAGAGGCAGCAGCAACAGCAGTGTTTCCCTCCATCTTCCCTTCCTCTTCTTCAATAATACTCCTCCGAATCGACACAAAGACGAGAGGGAAGGAAAGAGTGAGAGCAAGAACTCAACTTTCTCTTGCCCCCAAGAATTGTCAGTCTCGGGGATAGAGGCTGCTGCTGTTGCTGCCGCTGCTGCAAAGCCAGTTCGCTGGGCTCGCATAAATTGTGCTCGCTTCGGTAATTAATGGAAAGGGATGATTAGCCGGTGGCAAGGTGGTGCACTGCACCACTGCTCTACTACTGATCGTACACTACTGCTTAACATACAGTACGGTAGTGTGTGTGTGTGTGTGTGTCACAGCAGGCTAATGAAAATGGATGAAGGGAGGAGGAGGAGGAAAGGGAAAGAAGAGAAGGAAAAGCAAGAGAAAAGCGGTCAGCATTTGGCGGAAGCTGCTGCTGCTGCTGCTGTTGCTGTTGCTGGTGGTCGTCAGCTGGTGCTACTCACGCAAAGTCAGTAAACTGCTCGCGCCCGAGAAAAGTAACTCTGCTGCTGTTGTGTTGTACAGTAGCATTAGCAGAGTTGCTCCAGCAGCACCAGCCACACAATGGAGAAGACAATTTAATTAAAAGACAGCCGCCGAAGAAGAAGAAGAGGAGTCAGAATTGGAGTGAGTGAGAAAGAGAACGTGGGCACAACTTCTCCACTGGGACTATTCTGCCGTTGTTGCTGGTACTCAAACGATAGTCTGCTCGATCAGAGACTGTCTGTGTCTGTCTGTGTCTGAACGACAGCCAATTTGCTAATTAGAAAATGTTTCAACGAGTCCAAAATGTCCGTCAGTGGAGAAAGATGATGGAAAGTGCATTCTTCTTTTCAACATCATCATTTTTTGCCTCCCCCTCCACAACTCAAACTTTAAAACTATAAAACTTTAAATGGCCTTTTTCAACGAAGATTTTCCCGCTTGTCAGTTTCATTGTTTGCGCCTCTTTTCTTCTTTTTGTTGTTTTGTACAGCGGAATGTTGTACCTGCCTTGTTGTACACTTCTGAGACGCCATCTTTAAACACACTGGCTGGCTGGCTCCTGCTGCTGCTGAACACAGAAGCCAATCTTCGAGGGCAGAGAAGGGAAAGGGAAAGGGAGAGGGGAAAGTGAGCAATTACATGCACACTGGTACACTAGATGAAAAAGCTACATTAGACAGAACCGAAACGAGAGGAGAAATTGGCGATTATGACGCACTAAGACTGGCGACGTGCGAGAGAAAGAAATTGGAGAGCGAATGAAAGTGAAAGAGATGTGAGTTCTGGAAAAAAGCGGTAGAAGAAAGGGACGAAAAAAAGTTCAGTGCCTGCCTGCTCTGCAGTGCAGAGCAGAGCAGCTCATCACACGGGCAATTTGAAGGAAAAAAAGGTAATGAATTATTGATCCATTTGTGTTTGCCTTAATCGCCCTCCATTAAGAGTACCTACTACTGCCACCACTATTGCTGCTGGTTCTCATCAGAGCCCGAATTAGTGGCAGCAGCAAGAGAAGAGGACTCGCCTGAAGGGCAACCACTAAAAACGGGAAAATGATGATGTACAGTGTCCTCTGTGTGTGTCTGTGTGTACAGTGTTTAGTGTGTGGGTACCGCAGCAACATTGCAAATACACAAAAACACAGTGTCGGCTAGGGCTCAGGTAACGACGGCAAAAAAGGAAAGAAAGAAAGAGACACGAAGGTCGACGATGCGGACGATGATGAGGAATGAAAAAGAAGAGAGAGAGAGAGAGAGAGAGAGAGAGAGAGAGAGAGAGCACAATTCGATTAGATGAAGAGAGAGAGAGAAAATGAGAGGGCACGGGCGCCAAATTGGCACATCGGCACCGGCGGCGACGGCGGTGAGGAAATTCGTCGTCGAGTGCTAATTCCTCCTCCTCTTCTTCTTCTTCTGCCTAGAATTTGTCAGTCAACAGAGAAAAACAGAAAACAGAAAGAGAATGGCCAACAAAGACCACCGGAGCGGAGTGCTGCTGCTGCTTCTAATGAACTCTAAATAGGCGACTAATTAGGTGAATGACAATGGCAACGAAGAAGAAGAAGAAGAAGAAGAGATGACAGGTAGGTAGGTGGGCAGGTTGAGAAGTGCCAAAGAGTGCAAACTTTGCTGATCAAAACACTCATTCTTGATAGACTGATAGATTGGCTGAAGTGTTTGTGTGTGTGTGTTTGGGTACACAGAAGAGGAGGCAATTACTGTTGGTGAGATGTTTACCGGCGGCGGGCCTACCACTGCCTACACTCGCTGAAGAAAGTGCGCATCCAAACAATGGCCAAAGAGAGCGAGAGGGCTTGTCGAAGTTCTAAAGAGAAGAAAAGGAAAAAAATTAGAACGACAAAATGTCAACCGGGCAGCGGCAGATCACAGGTTATTCTTGAGTAGTGTGTGTTTACCCTCACCTCCTCTGCACTTTTCTCTCGGGCCATCAAAGTCTTGTCATCAGTAGTGTCGGGGCCATCGAGAACAAGTGTTGTCAACATGAATAGACAAATGTCAGCAGAGCGGACTAGACAACACCAGAACTAAGCGACTACAAACAGTCAGGCGCCACTCAAGCAAGAATCCGCTCCTTCTCTCAGAATTCCGTTCCCCATTAGAATTGCAAAATCGAGTCACTTTTTCACTTTCAGTTCAGGTGAACCTGCTACCTTGTGTGTGCCTACCTTCACTTCACTTCAATTAGAGAAAGGTGAAAAGTGAAGAGTGTGCAAAACAAAAAGAAAAGAATAGTGAAATGTTACCTGTGCTGTTTACCTACCTATATTTAACCTACCGTGCATACACACCACACACGAGGATACCGATAAAATAAATCATCAGTATCGAAGCGGAGGCGATGAAAAGATGAATCCAAATCGAATGAACAGAGAGAGATAGATAGATAGAATGACAAAAGTTCATACTCCGGGACTGAATTAGCGATGCTCCGCGGCCGTCGTCAATGGTGCGCATCACTGCCGCCAAACAGATGGTGATGATGATGATCACTGAGGCAACCACCACCACAAATGGACAGAAATAGAAGTCGAAGATGTGTCACCACAAGTGTTTTTCAATGGTAAATGATGTGACAGGAATGGAACAAAACGCTGGAAGAAAATGTCATCACCGGGAAAAGAATGGAAAGAAAATCGAAATCGAAACGAAGCTGGCCTGGCCAGCACAGCTGATCTGAAGCCGAGCCGAAGCTAATCAGGCGCCTCATTAGATGGCAGCATCGCGCCTGCAGCGACCAGGCATTTTCTGGCAGGGAAAATGAAATCATCATCAACACACACAAATCAGAAGCTGCAGAAGAGAAGAGAGTGGATTCTCTACTCTCTCCTATCCTCTTCTCTTCTCTGTGCCTTTGCTGGCAGCAGTGTCACCGCCAGTGTCCACTACCAAAAGCACCAACATTGGCACCAGCACTAGCAGCACCAACTCACACATACACACAGCTGACTCAATCATCATCATCAGCACAACTGCACTGGTTTCCGCTCTTGGTGATCTGCACTTGCTACTAGCTACAGCATATTGAAGATCAGCGATTTTGATTAGCGAGCAGACTAGAAGCACAACAAGAAGAAGAGAATCATCGAAGCACAGCAGTGCACAGCACAGTGGTCAGCTCCTTTGTTTTGATTCGCTTGGAAGAAGTGACTGAGGTTATCACCACCAAAAGTGCATCAATTATCGTCTCGTGGTGGTAGTGCTGTGAATACCAGCCAATAATGTCTTCACGCACTGCTTCTTCACCACCACCACCATCAACGCTAATTGACAGTCAGCTTGTGCTCTTCTAGATACTACCACCACCACAAGCAAAGCTTAACGCCTGTGCACAGAGTCTTTGGCGACACTTTCTTCTTCTTCTTCTCCTGCTCCACCAGCCACGCTCCTCTGCTGCTCGGTACGGTCAACTGTTACTACCTCTCTTTGTTTTTTTCCAGGAAAAAGCAGGCGACGATTGTAGCCTTATTCTTAAAGCCTTATCTCAATGTTTTGACTTTCATCTTTGCAGATAGCGAGAGCATAATCGACGGCTCAATGGCGAGCATCGAGACTGAGCAACAACAACATCAACATCATCATCACCACCACAGTCACCATCATTCTACAAACACCACCACCACCACAACCTCAAGAGATGACCAGTCGTCGGAGTACAGCTCCAACGCCCGGGACACCATCATCTGCGGCCCGCACGTGGTGACCATACTGAAGTCGGAGACCGGCTTCGGCTTCAACGTCCGCGGCCAGGTCTCCGAGGGTGGCCCGCTGCGAAGCATCAACGGCGAGCTGTACGCCCCGCTGCAGCACGTCAGCGCCGTCCTCGAGAATGGCGCCGCCGAGAATGCGGGCATCCGCAAGGGAGACCGCATTTTAGAAGTGTAAGTCTGCTTCTTTTTCAATTTCAATTTCAAACACAAATCACAGCCTGGATACAGTTGCCTAGGACACACTGGCCATTACGAGCTGTAGTCGGGGTAATTGACACTTTAATGCACTTCAGGGGTTCAGTGATCACTAAACAGCAACAACATCATCATTTGTACAAAACTCTTTTCACTCACTGTTTGTTTCATGTTTACCTCATCATCATTACTACAATTTAGAAACGGCACCAACGTCGAGGGCGCCACTCACAAGCAGGTGGTCGATCTAATCAAGTCAAGCGGCGACAAGCTCGTTCTCACCGTCATCTCCGTCACGCCTAGAGTAAGTGATTTGAACTAAGATTCGAATTTTACTAAAACCTTTTTTTCAATTCCAGGAAGCAGAAAAGCTCGAACCTTCCGACGACCTGAGCAGCTTCTCCTACTACGACTACGGCGAGAAGCGCTCTCTGCCCATCTCCATTCCCGACTACAGTTGGATTGAGAAGACCAACTCCCAGTCACATGGAGAACGCTACGTCGTCTTCAACGTGTACATGGCGGGGCGGCACCTCTGCTCCCGTCGCTACCGGGAGTTCTTTGCCTTGCACAGCAACCTCAAGCGGGAATTTCCCGATTTTGAGTTTCCCAAGCTGCCGGGGAAGTGGCCCTTTACGCTGTCCTACCAGCAGCTGGACAGTCGACGGCGCGGGCTGGAGCTCTACCTGGAGAAGGTCTGCGCAGTGAGGGTCATTGGCGAGAGTGACGTAGTGCAGGAGTTTCTCACCGACTTTGAGGACGAACATGTGAGTTTTTAGTGGGAGTGTTTTTTGTTGATAAGAGAACTTATTTACCTCCTTCTCTTTCTTCAGGGCACAAACCAAGCCCCAGTGGACCTGAAGCTGCTCCTGCCGGACCGCACCGCCCTCAGCGTGACCATTCGCAAAAATAGTACCACGGCGGAGGTGTACGAGGGCGAGGTGGTCCCTCGAATCGGCCTCAGCCGCGAAACCGCCGCCAACTTTGCCATCTTCGAGATTGTCGAACCGGGCTTTGAGCGGAAGCTGCAGGCGAATGAGTACCCGCACAGTCTGTACATTGCCAACATTCAGAACACCAGCGCCGCTTCCACCTGTTTGCTGGTGAAGCGGTGGCTGTTCAGTGTGGCGCGGGAGGTGGCCCTCAGCACTGAGAACGACCTTCTCGCCACCTACTTCTTCTACCAGGCGATTGAGGATGTCAATAGTGGGCAGGTGAAGGCAGGCAATAAGCTGTATGAGCTGAAGGCGCTGCAGAATGTCGCCAAGAAGGTTGAGGTGAGATTTAGAGAAGAGGTTTTTGTTTATTTTACCATAACTGTTTTTACCTAATTAGTACCTCAAACTGGCGAGGAGCTTAGAGGGCTACGGCGAGCTGACCTTTCCCCACTGTCCGTCGGATGCGAGGAAGGAGGGACACGTCGTGGTGACGGTCGCCTATGGTTGCTTCAAACTGCAGGCCTGTAAGGAGGATGGCACGTTGGAGGTAAGTGGAAGAGTTCTTTTGGTTGTTTAGAACATCAAAAACTTACCTGATTTTTACCTTCCCCCTCTTTAGCCAAAGGTTCTTGAGTTTGACTGGCACTGCATCAACGAGTGGGAGGTGGACGATGAGGCGATGTGCTTTGTCTTTGTCTACACGCGCACTGATAAGAAGCCGAGGAGGGTGCGCATCTACACGCCATATGTAAGCACTGAGGTTTTGACCTCTTCTTCTTTGGTTTCACTCTTTATCAACTTATCATCATCAACATTTTTTCAATCTGCAGCACATCTTCCTCTACGAGTGCTTTGAGCGCGTCAAGGAGGAGAAGGGCGGCACTTTGCAGGTGCAAGGGGCGGCAGCGACCACGACCAGTCCATCAAGAGGAAATACCTCGGTGGAGTTTTAACTGATTGATGAGAAGGTGATGTGTGACTTATTGGAATTGTGTGAAATGAACTCACTGCACAATACCTCCTCTACCACAACCTTCACCTTGAACGAACCTTACGAACCACCACCACCCCAGCATCCATTCCTGTGACCACACTGAACCGTCAAACTCCTTTCTTTTTCCTTCCTTCTTTTTTCACTCCGACTAAGCAATATTTAAAGACTATTCAATCAACCCCTCCTCCTCCTTCCTTCCACCGCCACCACCATCACACACACAATCTGACTTGTGATTTTATATCTTTTTGTCTTTCTGTTTTCCTCCTCATCTCTGCCGCGCCTGATCTGACTCCAACACACACTGATAACTGGCGCCAAAGAAGGTGAACCACAAGATGCAACTCGTCTTTCCCCCCTTCAATCAAACCAAACTAGCTGAGAAAGCACACACACACACAACAAACAGCCAACACCTCATGAGGAAGGGAATCTCGACTTTTCCTTATTTCTTTTCTTGACCTTTTCTTTCCACTTTAGCTTCACAGACACACACAATTTTCACACTTTCACTCTTTCACTACCACTTTTTTTCCTTTCCGCTACATCTTGAGCTGTAGCGGTCTCTTCTCTTTTTTTCAAACCAAAAGCTCAAGAGTTTTTAGTTTTTGTGATTCCGAGCATCCGTGTGAAGGCGCGAAAAAGGCAATATTTATTATTCTTCGGAAGAAAGAATTATATGAAAGTAATAAAGTAAGCGCAATACGAGAATTCAAAATTGTGGATGGAGGCAGCTGTTTCATTTCACCGTCAACACACGGCAACATCCTTGAATATATTCCCTTTTACTGAGCGAATATTCCTTTTTTCCTTCTTTCACTGGTAACTAACACTGCCAACTTCGCATCGGTGCTCACCTTTTCTCAAGTCTAATCATGTTCCTGTGCTTGCCAGTCTGTCTGTGTGAAGGCACGCTCAACTCAACTGTACTTTTTGCTGCAGGTCGACGATGCCAAATGTTAGGACGGTGAGGACGGTGAGTGAACGAAGAAAGAACCTTTATGAAGGGAAAGGAAAAGAGCAGGGGAAACACACAGATCAGCCTTTCGAGCTGTTCGAGCACTGAGCGATCGTTTGTTTCCTTCCTTGCCTTTCTACTTTCCTTTCAACTTCTTCCATCCTTTCATCGTTCTTTGCCCCCTTCTCAGTTTCGGCGACAGTTAGCAGGCAGGCAACAGAAAAGTTTTTTCTGCGCCGGCCCGGCAGCAAATTCAGCAAAGGCAGTCGACCTAAAGTGCATAGCACTCGCTTAGCCCAAATACCCGAAAAAAGCGAACGTGAGTTCTGCTTATTCTGTGCACTGGCAGGAGCAGTGTCAGATCAGGCATCGTTTGCCTGCCGCTGCCGTTTCTGCCGTAGTGAGTGCAATGAACTGTCGGCCTTCTTGTTCAGCTTTCAATTCCTCCTCCTCATGCAAACTCTTCCTTCTGCAGTTCTGTAGTTCGGCAGCCGACGATTCTGCTGCCGCCAATCTAACACACACCACACACACTCACCGAATTGGAACAAGCTGAACCAAGTTTGACTCTACGTTCAACTGACTGACTATATACCCGAATAGAATTGAATGGAAAAAGAAGTCCGAGGTGGCGCCCGAAATGATGATATCGATCGGCGGGGGTGGTGGTGCTGGTGGTGGTGCTGGTGGTGGTGCTGGTGGTGGTGCTGGTGGTGGAGGCAGTTCAGGGAGAAGGTTCTAATGATCACCACTGCCGCCACTTTAGAAGATGGAAGAAAAAGATGATGATGATGACTATGACGATGAAGAGGAAGAGAACCAGCACTGAAATTGTGAGCCGCGCCAGAGTGCATCGACTGCTTTTGAACTAAGCTAAAAAAGGGGGAAAGAAAAAGAAGAAGAAGAAGGTGGTGCAAAGGTTTTGCTAGTGAGAGTTTTGGGAGCAGCAGCAGCAGTTTTTCCTCGAATGTGTGACCTACTGAAGAAGCGGCGGCGGCGGCGGCGAATGCGAATATTCCGCTATAGCTCGATTCTTTTCTAGCTCCGCCGTTATTTCGGGCACAAGCCGAGGCAATGGCCTCACTTGACCGATCGGCAACCAAAAGCGGTGGCTACAACTTTTGTCCTTTTCCACTCTCGCACTTGCCCTTCCAAGTTTCTGCTGGTGCTAGGCGCCCAGGTTGGCCGAGGTTGTTCGGGCGCTCCCGCCGCCGCTGTCGCTGCTGCTTTTCAGTAAGCGGCGTACGCTTCTTTCAGGACAACTTTTGAACACCACACTTGGAGCCATTCTTTTTCACCGTCTGTTCTTCTTTACCAGAAAAAGATCGGCAGCTCTGACAGCACACATACAGTGTGAGCATCCAAGCGCACAAGTGCTGCTTGCAATTTTAGTGATCGCTGCCTAGCTAAGGAAGAACAAGAAGAGCTTCAGAGCAGTGGGAAATGAGTACAGTACTGTTTTCTGTAGCAGTACTTTCAGTTCTTCTGTTTCGGGTGATTCATTCGAGTTGAAGAGGAATTACCAGAAAAAGCAGATCTTTTTCCTTCTGCTTAGCTTAGCTCACCACCAACTGTGAAAAGAATGATTTAGTTGTGATGTAGAAGCACAGCCAACTTGAACTGGCCAAATTCTAGCCAAATTCATCTTTTAAACTTTTTCTATTTTTTACTGCACCAAAATACCCACACACTAAATCTGATTCTCAAACTCGGAAGTGCTCCACTGCTTCTTTGTTTGTTGTTCTTGGAACACACTCACAGTGCACTGAAACCCGAGTTTGTGTGGTGGCAATGTCATCATTGAGTTCGATGACGATGACAATGATGAAGCAGGCAGGCAGGCAGCAATTCCATTGCATTCAAATAGAATGGTAGCACATGCATTGCTCCATGCATAGGCTGCTCCATGGATACCCGTCAGCAAACGTAGCCACTTGGAAAACGAACTCGACAGACTCATCGAGAAGCACTGCAGTTCCAATGTTGCTATATAGTGTGTCCGAGGTCTATGACCCTTTCTGGATCGCTGGTACTTGCTCGTGCTCTTGTTTGCTCTGTGCTCTGGATACTTTGGGCTTAGAGCTGGTGGTGCTGAAAAAGTGTCACTCCAGCGCACCCAAAGTGTTTGCAGTTCGCTGTACTCGGCGGCTGTACAGGGCAGCAACCCGATTGGGTTGCTGCTGCTGCTGCTGCCACTGACGTTAACGGCCTTCCGTGGCACACTTTTCTTCCGTACACACTTTCCTCGTTTTTCTCCTTTTTGTACCTTTTAGTTCCTCACTACAAAAAGAGAGTAGCTTTTAGAGTAAAAAGGGGCTGATGATTCTGCTGGCTCCACCACTCTATTCTATTCTGACCGCATTGATCGGTGCTGAAGCCAATAAAGACGTCTCGATGCTCTTAATGTTTGTGCTTCCTCTTTTCTTCTTCATTGCAGGAGTCTATCGATTTGACACTGGCCATCAATAACCTGCAGCAGCCCACCACAACTTGAAAGCTGTAGCTCTAAGCTTTGGGTAAATAATGGTCATGAAGAAGGAGCTGCAAAGATAACAAAACAAGAAGAAGAAAAATAGCAGCACCAGTTCCCATTTTTTCAGTTCCTGGTTCTGTTTGTACAACAGCAGCAGCAGTTGCACCAAAATAAGCCAACCAGAAATCAAGTTCCTGTTTAAAAGTTCTGCTCTGCTTTTTTAGAGCTCTGTGAGCACACAATCACTGCTGAAGTGGACAGCTCTGAGCGGCTCTGTGTCCCTAACAATAACAAATCCTAGTCCTCGGTCCACTTGTAAAGTGATCTCTCTGTGGACACAAAACACAGTTTAACTACCCACTACTGTCAAACCAAGTGGAACCAATAACAAGGGAAAAATAAGTGAGCACTTTTTTCGCTGTTGTTCTACAAACCAAATTGAGCAAAAGAAAAAACATTCAGTCCAGAGTTTAGCGTCTTAGTGAAAGCTGAGAAAACTGGTAAATTAATTCGGTCACGATTAGGACGTTGATGGTGAGGAGAAAGAAAGAGCAACACAACTGGAACGACACTTTTGTTTGCCATTAAATGTCATGATTTTCTTATTACGACTACTACTACTTCTGACTAATCCTAAGAATAGAAACAGAAGCTGGCGGAACTGGTGGCGAGAACCAATTTAGACCTTTTCTTTTCATCCAAAAGTGGGCGTCCAGCACACACACTTTCAGCTTATCCAACCAGCCCACCAACCAACCAACCAACTAACCAACCAACCTACTTTTTTTAGTGAACGATTGAACTAGCTAATCGTGTTAGCTGCTTCTTCTTCCAGTTGAACTTTGTTTACCTTAAGTGAAACCGAATGAGGGCCAAACAAATTGACAGCCACAAAGGCAGAAGCAGCAGCAGCTGTTGCTAATCTTATTTCAGCTAAAGATGAGCTGCTGAGCTGCTGCTGCCACAGAGGGAAAGAAGTTTCTGCAGCCATTCATTACCACAACAGAAGCAGCAGAAGAAAGAGAATGCGTGTCGAAAGTCGGCCACAAAAAGAAGAAGAAGAAAAAGAAGCACTACTCACAAACACACACACACACACATTCCACTGACCAAATTACCTACAAACTGAAAGAGAATAAGAGAGCAGCTCATATTTACGATGCTCATGGAAAGTGACAGGGCAAAAGAAGCATTGGAAAGACAATGCACTATTAACCGAAGAGTGCAAGTGTGCGTGTGTGTATGTTTAAAAGGACGGTCATCAACTTTTACTATCGGTGTTCGACACCACCACCACCAGTACTACCTGCGCTTGTTACTGGCCATGACTGCTGCCGAAGTTGCCTTCTTCTTCTTCTTTTTTTAAAGAGAAGGTCAACTGGTTTGTCGTCCTCGATTGCTCCTGCTGCTGCTGTTGGTGATGTGCTGTTCTGCTACCCTCAATGACTGCTGCTGCTATTGCACTACTGCCACCATCGACTAATTACGAAGCCAGCAAGACAATGGCCTCCAGAGGAGAGTGCTGCTGATGATGGTGCTGGTGGTGGCAGAACTGCTCTCACACTCTCTCTCATTATCGGAGCAAGTGATCACTAGTCGGTTGTTGTCGACTGCTGTTGCTGCTGTTGCTGCTGTTGCCGTGCTTCAGTTCAAGCCAAAGTTGAAGGCTAAATGTGGTGTGAGCAGTGCTTTTGCGGCCATCACTGCATCCATCATCATCGCCTCCGCCGTCCTCGTCGCCGTCTAAAAAGCGAGGCGTGAAGAAGAAGAAAAAGAAGAAGATTTCACTGCTGTCCCTCCCAAGGGTGGGAATTGAGTCCATTTTTCCGCTGTAGCTACACAGCCAACGCTAGAGAGTGCGTAACGTTGGCTGTGTAGCTACAGCGGAAAAGTGGACTCGATTCCCACCCCTGGTCCCTCCCCTGCTTTCTCTGCTCCACTGCCAACAACAATGACCGAGACAAAAAGTGAGTGACTGAAGCTGAAGAACTGAAGAGAACTGAAGAGCAGCCAAGAATGGTACCACCACCGCCAATGGCCCAAATACGAGATCAAGTGGAGTGGAGAGTGAGAAGGAGCGAAAACGATAGAAAAGAACGTTCCCTTGCAGTGTAAGCGGAGAAAGTGGCCGACCTCCACCACAGCGGCAATTAGCTGGCCACTTCTTCTTCTTTTGCGACCAGTCCGGAATCTCGTCAGACGGCTTCGTCTTCTCTTCTTCTTCTTCTTTGTGGTAGCTTGCCTTGCCTGCCATCCTGCTTCAATCACCGTCGGACAACTGACTGACTGACTCACTGAACTGTCGGCTCGTCGGGGTCTGTTAAACACACACACACTGACTCCAGTCTTTTCACCTCAATCACGACGGCCACCACCACTGGCCCACTGGCCAGCTGACGGGCTGTTGTTGCTTAGGCTGATGGTGGTGGTGGTAAATCAATAGAATCAACGGCAATGAATTTCATCACCAGATTTTATCACCACCTTTCACCATTGGTCCCGTTTGCCCCTTGGCAGTCACCTCACCGCCAAAGGTTTGCCGAGGCAGCCAGCAATGGGCTTCAGCAATCGTGTACCAGAGAATTGAAAACAGCAGCAACAAAAAGAGAGCGACAAAGTTCATTCACTCGGGGCACTCAATCCCTGCTCTGATGGCCTGCTTTGGCTGCTGCTGACGAGGGCCATTCACACTTACCAAATATGGCTATATAGCTGTTCCAGGAATCGGTTAGCTCTAGGCAGGCAGTCACTCGGATGGATCATTGCCTTTTCGGCTAACCAGTGACGGTGTTAATTCAGATGAAAAAGAAGAACAGTAAAAGATCATTTGCATTGGCAAAACATTTATTTTATTTGTGAAATAGAATAAAGAAGAATAGAAAAAAAGAGATGAGAAGAGCAAAAAACATTATTCAAGTGTGAGAAGAATTGGTTGTGAAGATTTGTGTATATAGAATAATAGAATATGTAATAGAATATAGTTTATATAATTTATAATATATATTGTTTATGGTAGTAGAATAGACAGAAATATAGATGTAATGGGTCATCCGGTGTGTGTGATTGGTGTGTTTATTGTGTTGTGTGTTGTGGATGGCAAAGTGTTATTGTGAGATGTCAATTGGCAATGGTGGTAAATCGTCGTAATGGAAGTGAGAATTAGAAAAATCGAAGAGAGGAAACAGAAAAAATAGAAGGAAGTAAAACAAAAAATAATATTTTGAAGGTGTGCGGGCATTTGGCTCTCTAACGTAGAATAGTAAATCAAAAGGTAAAATAAGTGAAAAAGTAAACGAAATTAACTCTGAATAAAATCGTAAGTAAATAAAATTCGTTCGTCTGTGTATAAGAGGGATAGGGATCATCAAGAGACTGATTTGACTCGGTAGTGTAGCAGTGAACCGTAGCTGTGGTTGAAGATAAAGAGAACAGAAGTTATACGGAAAATCATAACACAAAATAAAGACATCTTAAGGGGGTAATAATGATAATCATCATAATTATGGCGAGAGAATAAAGAAGAATAATCTTAAGGGAACGGAAAAATAGAGTAAATAGCCGCAAAAGGTGTGTGTGTGAATGGATGAAAGAATGAATGAATGAAAGAAGAAAAATAGGTAGTGACCGGAAGAAATGTGTTTGAGTCTATTTTTTTGTGTGAATCTGTAAGTTTGTGAGTGTGTGTGTTTGTCAGCTTTGGATTCGTTTGTTTGACACCACAAGGGAGAAATAGAGGTAATAGAGTTAAACTAGGCAGTAGGAGGTAACACTGAAAAGTACTTCAAAAGCTATAAAGCGGTAAACTGATCTGATCAAATCCTCAAATTCGAAGCCGTACAGGAATTGCTGGCTCTGTTGTTGTTTGGTGAACTGAATTCTTTGCTGTACTGAAGTTATATTGGTCAGCTAGCAAAAGTGGAGGTGGTGGTGACGGTGGTAAACTGGTTACCACCACCGCCGCCGCCTACGCACAAAGCAAGCACACACACTGTCCTGGACAGTCAGTCAGTCTTTGTACTGTGTAGGCTATCAGGTCTGTAGGCCGTAGCTTATTACAGGGTTAGGTTATCTCAGGTTCTGTTTTTAGGTTGCAGGGGGAGAACCACCGCCACAGAGCAACCGAGTGAGCTGTGTTTGTTTGGTCCAGTGAGTGAGTGTGTGCAATATTGTTGGCTCTGTTTGCTCAAGCTGTCGTTGGATTGAAGGTGAGAACAGAAAAATGACAGAATTATATTCTTAATCTTAATAACTAAAGGCTAAATTGAGGAAGAGGAGGAGGAAATGTGGAAGAGGGGGCAAACAAAACATAAACGCTTTAGAGCTGGGCAACGGGACATACGGGTTTTGGGTAATATTTCTGAAGAAGGATAATAGAGGGAAAAACTGTGGGTGATTGAGTACTTTGGAAGGTGGGTGGAAAAGAAGAGGACCAAGGTTAAAGTTCAAGGTGCTTATAGTCTATTTGTGGTGGTTGTGGTAGTTGTACATTTGCATCAGGTTCATCAGGTGAATAGGTATCAGCTGATCACAGTGATCATCACCTTTAGAGAAATTGCTATTTTTTGTGTGGAACAACAGATTGTGTCCAACTATCAGTAGAAGTAGATAGAGTTCTTTTTTGTGTTTTTGTATTGATGGCCGTAAGCTCTAGATAGGTTGATTTGAACTGTCATTTGCATCAATGTGTGGTTTTTAAGTGGTTTGTTTGCTTCAAATAGAGAAAACAAAATCTTTCAAATTAAAAACTAACTTATGCTAAAAAGATCGCACACAAGCTAAACACTATTTTGATAAGATGTTTTTTGCTTTTGAAAAGATTGTGTGTCTGTGTGTCTGGGTCTGGGATGTGTGTGGTGAGATCAATGGCAATGGCAATGGTGTGGGGTAAGATAGTAAGATAATAGTAGAGAAAAAGAATCTGGTAGAATAATCAAATAAATTATATAGGAAAATATAGAGAAATAAATATAACATAACTTTAAAAACATGTGTCTGGTGTAAATAATATCAATAAAATGGTATTATAAAATAAATAGAGTGTGTGGGGGTCAATTCAGTAGAGAATAGAGAGAGAGAATGCGTTTTGCCAGTTCAGTCGTTTTAGCAGTTTAAATTGGTAAGTGATGGTAATAATAAATATAAATTGAATAAATATATTTGGTCTATCAAAAAGTGATCATGAGATGATGAGGATGAGTGTGTAAAGGTAGAAAAGGGAAAATGAGAATAAGAGCAAAAAGGTGGGAGGGAAACGAGGGAGGGAGAAGTTCCCAAGTTTAGTCCCCAGTCCCAGTATTATTAAGTCGTGCATTTATCAATCAGCAACGGTCAACCGAGGTCGCCGCCGCATCATTTCAATCAGCGTTTGTGTGCCTAGCAATTTGTGAGAAACCCCAATTGGCATTTAAGTATTGAATTGAATAAGTGTGTCTGGGTGTTTGTGTGTAAGTTTGTGTGTGGGTTTGGGGGAAAGAATCTGCTGCTGCCGGTGCTGCTCCGGGAGCAAGTTTTGCAATCAGTTAGGAAAAAGAAAGAGAGTGAGGAGAACAAGCCAGGCCGGGCGGCAATGGACAGCAGCCTACAGCATTCGAGTCGCCGTTAGAGTCATTTGCCCCGTCCAAACGGCCGCCGCCGCACACTTACGCACACTTTTCGGCGACGACGACCTTTGGAACAGCAGATAGAGAGAGAGGAGGCCTGCCTCGCCTGACGAGCCCATTTGAGTGAGAGCAAGCGAGAGAAGGAGCAATCATAGAGAGAGGGGAGTCCATTCTTTCCACTGTCGTTGCTGATGATGCTGATGCTGCTGCTTTGTTGAAGAGATTTCGGGCTGCCACTCGGGAAAAAGAGAGAAAGAGGGAGCGATTGCATAAGCCTCCAGTGCTTGAGCTGTGAGTTGAGTAGAGGAAAGTTTCTATTTGCAGCAGCGGCAGCGGCAATTAAAGTGAAGAGAATTTTGCAAGAATTCTGTTTCTGTCTCTGTGTTTCTATGTCTGTATGTGAGCTACTGAGCAGAACTTGTGGTGTACGGCAGTTGGAAGCGTTTGAAATGTAAACATCCCCAGAGATGGAAAGATGGAGAGAGTTTGACTTTGATTGAAAATTGAACCAAAATTGTCGAATGAGATGATACAGCTGCCGCAATCTGCTGGCTGCTGCTTTCTAGATCGGCTTTTGCTGGGGTGTGTGTGTGGTAAAAGTGTTGTAAAGAAGAGAAGGTAGGCTAAAACTCTAGTGGCGAAAATCAACGTAGCAAATAAAATATAAAGGTAGAACAAAATCATAACAGGTATCGTTGGTGGGTTGGTGGTGGAGTCGTCAAAGTCGAATGTTGAAGATAAAGGAGAGAAGAAGAGACGATATGTTCCAAAAAAAAGAGAAAAAACAAAAGAAAAAACTGAGGAGATTTCCGCACTCTGTCAACGGCAGCAGCAGTAGTTGTTTCTATCAATATTAAATACTGTTTGGTGGTGGTAGTGATTGGGAAGTACTTGGGAAGTGGTAGTAATATCTCAAAAGTAGTCGTGTGCAAAAGTATTAAGAGTAAGCTGGGGAGGGAGCTGTACGATACCCAATTTCTCTAGAGAAGAATGGCCGCAGTTGAGGGCGGCGAGATGGAGGAGGAAGAAGTCGAAGAGGAGGAAGCTGAGGCGGAAGAGTTGCTCTCCAGCGAGGAGCTTCGTCGGTGCAGCTCCAGCGAATCCTCGCCAGCGGCCATTCCACCATTTCCCATCGTCGAGAAAACGTAGTTTGAGCGTGCACCAGTGGAAAAGTCCGACCAGGTGCCCTGGTGAGGTCCAGCCGAATGGATCAGCCCACTTCCATAAGGGGGCGAATCGCCTAGACCACTCTCATCAGTGTCGTAGCAGGTGGCTGCCTTTCCCCCGGCAGAGAAAATCGAGTAGAGGTCGGTGAACTTGGCTGCTGCCTGCACATTCTGGCCGTGAAGGTGGTGATTGCCGTTGAGTCCATTGCCGCTACTTCCACCACCGACAAAGACACTGTCAGTGGGCGAGTTAGAGAGCAGCGAGCTGCCGGAGGCGGAGTGAATTCCACTAGAGTTGCTGCCAAAGAAGTGTGGACCACCCTGGGAGAACGGGTCCGAAGATGAGGAGGAGGTGGTGGTGGTGGACTTTCCGTAGCTGGCAAAGGCGTCGGTGAGGGCCGAGGCGACGCTCTGCGCCGCCGAGAAGGAGTTCAGCCCTCCTCCTCCAGCGGAGGCCATGCCGTTCAGCGCCGACTCCAGACAGCTGGAAAGCAGCAGTGGTGAGCCGTTGGAGAAGTGGTCAGAACTGCTGCCACTTCCGCTGCTGCCGCAACCGCTCTCTTCGGGCGTGCCCACACTTCCGCTTCCACTGCCACTGCCCTCGCCATTGGCGCCAATGACGCCGCCGGTGCGAATGGCAATGTGCGCCTCGATCTCCTTGCGGGCAGTGTCCACGTCCTCAGGCAGGCCGGTCACCTCGAAGACGGGGTCCTTCTCCCGTGAGGGCGTGATGATGTACGTGTTCGTCTGCTGTTGGATGCGCTTGATAGTGGCGCCCTTCGGGCCAACCACCAGGCCCACCACGCGGTAGGGCACCCGCACAGAGGCGGTCACGTGGCCGGGCAGGTGGGCATTCGGAGCGGGGCCCACCGAGCCGGGGTTGTTCTTCCGCTGAGCGCGAATCTGGCTGAAGTGCTCCGCCGCGGAGAGGATCTCCCGCTTGGCGGCGCCCACGTCCTCCTTGCGGCCGGTCACCACGAAGACGGGCTCCTCGCCGCGGACCGGCGTCTTGATGTACGTGTTCGTCTTTGAGCGAAGGGCTTTGATTTTGCAACCTGCAAGTTTGGGATTGGTTTGAAAATTAGTTTTTGTTTTGGTGGTAGAGGACGCATGAAGGGGGGGAAGAGGAAAATAGTAGGAAAGGAAAGGAAAGGAAAGAGAGAAAGAAAGGCAAGACATGAAGTGTGCTGCAATTTTGCTTTGATTTGTGCTGTCTGTAAGTGTTGCTAGTGGTGGTTATAAATAGTCTAGCTGGTGTAGAAAATTTTAGCTAAATCTCTCTGCTTCGCATCATTTGCTGTGGCTACTGTTGGTGCTCTAAGAGCTGAGATTGTTATCATTATATTTTTCAATATTTTTGTTTGAAAGCATGCTAAAATTCAGTTATCAAAAAGTAAATTAATCTAATGAGATTTTTATGTAAACTTTAATTTAAAATTTACAAAACTCGTCCACTTACCCTGTCGACCGACAATCTCCGCCACGTGCTCCGAAGAGGGCACCGGAACGCACTCGGTGGTGTTCTGGCTCTTCTTGGCGCCAATGCGCGACTCGGATTCGAAGGGATTCAGCGGATGTGCCATGTGCTGCTGCTGTGGCTGCTGTTGCTGCTGTTGTTGTTGATGTCCCAGGAGACCTCCACTCGCTGGACCCCCCATCAGGGCAGACCCCAGGCTGGCGATTGTCGCAGAGAGGTTCTGCTCTGAGTTGTGGTGCTGCTGATGGTGGCTTTGCTGATGGTGGTGACCATTTAGAAGACCGTTGCTGCTGCTGCTGCTGTTGTTATTGTCCGTGCCCAGGCCGAGAAGACTGAGCTCCAGGGCGAGCTCGAAGGCTCTCCGGTCCTCGAGCTGAGCTGCGGCGCCGTTGCTGCCATTGTGATGAGAAGAATGGTGAAGAGAAGAGGAGTGGTGGTGGTGCTTGCTGAAGTTGGCCTGTGGCTCAAACTCGTAGAGAAGACTAGCCGGCATTTTGAAAGAAGAGGGAAACTTGAAGAAGGGCAGTGCCAAAAAAATTTGGTTTTGATTTGCTGAAGCAAACTGGAGGCGATTTCTTTGTACGATCAAGGTTTTGAAAACTTGAGGTGCGAAAAAACGGGAGAATTTGAACTGGAGGATGATTCACACTGTGGAGGTATCACGAAGAAAGAAAGAAACAAAAAAGATGTGGTGAAGAAGTGGAGATCACATTTGTAGAGATTGCAGAGGGAGGGGGTTCAGCTGATGATGATGGAGATGATCAACTGATGCGGCCCGGCGGCGGTGCTGCTGGCGGTGTCACAAATCGGTGAGCTCCATCAAGTTTTGTCCGGTGTGTGTGTGTGTTGCCACGGCCGCTTTGGCTGCTGCTGTATCGAGCGTGTGTTCAGTGATTGCCCGGAGTGAAAGTGAGAAAGTGAGAAGAAAAGCTCGGCAGAATCCTGCGGCAACGGAGGTGGCGACGGCGGCGGCAATGTAGAATATCCTGCGTGCGTTCAGCGTCTGTGCAAAACCAAAAACGAATGAGAGAGAATGAAGCAGCTGCGGCGGCGGCGGCGGCTGCAGTACGGCAGACGACCAAATGTTCTCTCGCTCTCTCGCGCAAGTTTCCAAAAACGACTATCGAAGATTCTCTCTCGCACTTTTTCACTTTCAGTGTAGGCAGAGGTAGTGGCAGTGGCTGCAGAAGAGCAGAAGAGCTCTGTGGTGCACTGCACTCTCTTCAACACTGAGAGAGGAGCACCACCCGCCGCCACCGCCGCCAATGGGCATGCAGCTGGCATGGACACCACACACGCACGAGGGTAGTGGAGGAGTTCAGGGAGAGAGAAACCCTGAAAACAGTAGCAGCATGGCCTGCTGCCTCTGCCTCTGCCTCTACTGTTGCCCCAGCAATGTCAGCGGCCGCTGCCGAGCGTCCGTTGGCACCAGGCTGCAGGCACTCTTCATTGGCAGTTGAGAGAAAAGAGAATCCCAGCAAAAGTACGTGGTGGTGGTTGCAGTGTGTTCCAGTAACGGAGGGAACGACCGACAGTGATGACAGTGATGGACTGAAGTGAAACCGTACAAAGGGAAGGAGGAGAAGGCAGATGAGTCCATTTAAATGGACGGCGATGTGCAGATGTACTTGCACCTGATTTCGAATCGGTTCGGCACTCTTTTTCGGTTTCTGCTGAGCCATCTTTGCTCTGCTCTGCTGTTAATTAGCATGCGAATGCACGAATATAGTGTTTTTGGGCAATGGATGTGGCTGCTGGTGAAGATCATCTGAAGCTAATCTAATCGCCGTCGACCCTGCTGTCTCTCTCCCTCTAATCACCTTGTCACCCGAACACACATGTTCATTCAGTGTCTTCAGTGAGTCAGTCGGTCACACAGCTCCTGGCTCACTAGTTCTGCTCTTCAGCTCAGTTCCTTTGCCCATTCACAACTTTGTCGCATGTTGATGAGCTGCTGCTGCTGCTGTTGTCTCTTCAGCTTTGCCCATTCATTTCTCTCTCCCTCTGGGCCAGCTCATCTTCATCCTGCAGCAGATCCTCGTTGTCTGATTTATGGCCACCTCATCAGCAGCATCATCAGCAGCCACTTGTGGCACTCACTCACACTCACTCACACTCACTTTATCTACCCTCTCTTAGCAGACTGTGACAACAGACAGACAGACAGAGCAAATGGATGGAAGGAACTGGCATGTGAGTGCTTTCCATGATCGGTGTGATCTGCGCCATCAACAGCAGAAGCAACAGCACCGACCACGACCACGGCGACCACCTCCGTCTTTAGCCTTGAACTGAGCCTGGCGACGAGAGAGCGAGCGATGAGGAGGAGATGAGAGGAGGACGAGGATGGCAACAGTCGCACACAGAGAAAAAGAAAAAAAGAAAGACTCGAACAATGAAGGGCAGTGAGGAAAGTGCCAGTGCCAGTGCCATTTCTGCTGCACTTCACTGGCGACTGAAGAAGTAGTAGTGTACACTTGCCTGACTGCTGCCTCACTGACTGACTGACTTCCAGCCAGTGTGTGTGAATCGTCGTCGAATCGTCGTAGCTGAACTAAAACTCAAATTAGTGGTGGACGGAACAAGACGGCTGTCTGTTGCACCATCAGTAACTTTCAGTTCAACTCAACAGCAGTAAACCAGTGTGTGTTGCACCATAGAGCAGTTTAGATTGAGAACGGAAGGGCCACTAAAGCGAAGACAAGCAAACACTACTACTCTGACACTTTTAATTACCACCACCACCTGAAGGGCGCTCCAGGCTAAGGAGAACGAAGGTTTAAGGTTGCGGCGAAGAAAACGACGACGTAATCAGTGTGAGCACCACCACCACCACCACCACCACCGATGACCAATGCAAATCAATGCAAATCGAGAGAAATATGATTGTGGCCTTCAGGGGCCTTCTCAAAGAGCTTTTAGGGTCTTTCCTCTCCTTTCCCCTCTCTTTTTTGGTCACGTAGATCAGAGGATTGAACAACCACCACTACCACCACTGCCTGGCACAATGGCACCAGAAGCCTTTCTTTCTTTTTTTCTGCCCCTCTTTACCTTTCCTTCTCAGATTAGAGTCGGCACACACACACTACCGATTGAGCTGACGAATGAGGGAGAAATAGAGAGAGCAGTGCACTTTTTTTTGCACTGTGTCTTAAAGGCCGCCCTAAGGTCCCTTTTGTTCAGTCGGTCCTCTTCAGAGCAGAGCAGAGCAAACTTAGAGTGAGAAAAACTGAAACAGCAAGTTGACCTAGGGTCGAGGAGGAAAAACGCTATTTCTGTTGCTGCTGCACTACTTCTCACTCAGGTGCTCTTGTTCCCTTTTTCTTTCTCTTCTCCTTCCATCGGCACCTTAACCTTAGCTCCTTTCCAGCAGCCCAAAGAAGGACCTTAACCTCACGGAAGAGCACCTAGCAACAGCAGCAGCAGCCCCAACTGCTCTAAAAGTGGCCAAAATTATTAGTAGGGAATGTGCCGTGTGCACTAGTGCCATTGCTGCTGCTGAGTGATCGGCCAGCTCAAATCGCCTCAACTCTCCATTGAATAGATTGCCCTGCCAGTGTACTACCTGTGTGCAAGGGGAAGGAAAAAGAAAGAAGAAGAAGAAGAGGGCATCTGGTCAGTTGGCCAATGGTGGTGGTCAGTGGTCAGTGGACTGACTCGAGCAGAGGGGGAATTAGAAAAATAAGAAGTTGAAATGAGGCTCTCCTGTTGCCACTCGACATTGCAATGTGCTGGCTTGCCTGTCTGCAGTGCACTGAAACGCTTCAATGATTCACACTGATCACAATGAACGCAACCTGAGGGACTATACTGCAGTTGAGATTTTGAGCAGATTTGAGAGAGTTGGTTCAACAAACTGTCAAACAAAAGGGTCTCCAAATGTTTGGCATTTTTCAGTGTCGCAATGTTCACTAATGGGCATGCTTGCGCAATTAGAGCACATAGAGAATGGCACTGTTACCTCGTTCAGTAGTTTCAAATGCAAAACTAAAATTGACAACTTTGTCCCATTTTTGTTCAACTTGACAGTTGTAATTTGAATGAACATTTATTGGTATTTCGTTGATAACAGTGAGGGATAAAATTGGAGTTAGAAGAATGTTGAATCCGTAATTGCCAAAACTGTATCTGTGATTGTTGTAGTCGGTAGTATATGAGCAAATGGAATTCTTTTTTGGTACTGCATCTTTATGTCTACTATTTTTGCTCGAGCTCAGGCACCACCGGTGATGTCGTCAATGTCCCACTTGCCGCCCTGGTCGCCTGTCAGATCGTCGTCGTCCAGCGCCTCGAGCATGTCGTGAATCGACCACGGTGAGTCCTTTTCAGCCACCACCACTTTCTCCTCTCCTTCATAATCATTCTCAGGCGAAGCATTTTCACCATCATCATCAAAGTCCTCAAACCTGGGCGCCTCTTCCAGATCTTCATCACCACCTCCTTCTTCACCAGCACCTTCAAAAAGAACCAGCTCCTTACAGTAGTCCTCCTCCTCCAGGTCCTCCCTGGTGGAGCGCTTCATGTTCAGCTCCGCCTGGAGACGGAGAATCCGCCGCACCTCGGCGGCAATGTCCGGGTCGCGAGGCCGCAGCCGCGCCGCCTTCAGCATACTGTCTGCCGCCCGGCGGAGCTTGTCCATCGCCAAGTAGCCCTTGCCCAGCTGAAAGAAGGCCCTCGCGCAGTAGGGGTCGATGCGCAGCGCCCGCCGGGCGTAGTTGACTGCCGTTGGGCCCTGGCCGTTCCTTCCGCCGCCACCGCTCAGCCCTCCTCTGAGGACGCAGCAGTTGGCGGAGGTGTACAGTGAGAGGAGGAGGCGTTTCGCTTCATCTTCCACCTCCGAGGTGGTAACAAAGGAGCGCGAGCGACGCTCCAGCATCTCCATCGTTCGGCGGAAGTGGGCGTGGGCAACGGTGAAGCGGTCGGCCCGGTACTCGGCGTTGCCCAGCTCTCGGTCCTCGCGGGCGTAGGCGAGAATATGCTGAGGGGTGAAGTGCTCTTCGTGTTCCTCCTCTTCATCATCATCCTCCTCCTCCGCCAGAAACTTCTCCAGTGCAAAGAAGTGCTCCAGCGAGCCGGGCGAGTGGACGTCCACCACCTCGAGGATGACGATCAGATCGGCGGCGGGCGGAATGCGCGGCGGACTGCCTAGCGGCCCGTAGGCCAGCGAGTGGTGCACCGCAAACTCGGCCACCTCGCCGAGGACCATCGTGAGGAGGGCGTGGCCGTAGCCGAGCAGGAGGTGGCCCGGGCGGCGGCAGAGAGGCCGTCGAAGGACCCGGGTCCGGCGAGTGCCGACGTCCTCCAGGCTGTAGTACGTCGTGTCGAAGGGCTCTGCCGTGACGAAGTGCGGAAAGCTGTTGACGATGTTGTTGTTGACATCGGTTTCGCCGGTGTTGTTGTTGTTTTCAAAAATGACGTGTTTTTCCTCCTCTTCAACAGTGGTGGCAAAGTAGGCGGTCAGGTGGAAGAGGACGTAGTCGGCGGTGGTCACCGGCGGGGCCCCGGTCACGCCCTTGCAGAGGACGCTCTTGAAGAGGCAGTCGGTGATTACTGGACTCATCAGCTGGGCGCGCTCGCTGAAGCTCGTTCTACTGGCGAAACGGCCGCCGAACTGAGGGCGTGGCAGGGAGAGGGCCTTGCTGGTGTTCTGGAAGGCAGGTAGGTGGAGAACGGGGGAGGCTAAAATAGAAAAAGAAAGGGTCAATCTTGTAAGTCAGACAAATAAAAAACTTACGCTGCTCGCTTTCTTTTGAGAGTTCTTCAGTCTGGAGCAAATCTGAACCGGTTCCAGCAGCAGCAGCTGTATCGCAGCCACTCGCTTCTGCACCTTCTTCTTTGATGGTGGACATTTCTGTCTTGATGATGGTAGAGGTGATGATGATGAAAGGTTTTCCAAGAGCGGCAGCAAAGGAGTCGAGGTGAGGTGTGTGTTTTTCTTGACGGCAGCAAGCGGTGTCAGCTTTAGAACACAGCTGTTTGCACGCTGACTGTGGTCAGTGATCGCTTTTATGATGCAGCAGCAACACTGGTTGATGCGTCAAGTTCATTCATTTGTTGATAAGGATAATTTTTTTTCAGGCAGAAAAGTGAATTCCTGAAAAGTGTCTAGTTTGCTGGAGCTTATCAGAAATAGATTTTTTGCCTTTTTTAATTAAAGAAAAAGCGATTTTGTCCAATTACTAAACTCCGCACGTAGTACACTGCAAGTGCACTCCTCATTATCATCATCCTCACCACCATTCTCCCTCATCATTAACCAGCATCATCACTAACTAATCTACTGTCTACAGACAAGGCTACTGCTTTGAAGGCAACCGAGGAAGAAAAAGTGAAAATTCATCATTCAGACAAAAATGAACGAAAAAGAAGGAAAGCTTTTCTGAGCTATATAGAGCACCAGAAACAGCAGAGTTATTTCTGCAGGCAGTCAGTAGTGCACTACCCGAGAGCAAGTCAGAAAAAGAGCAAGTGCATCAGGAACACACACAAAAAGCAGCAGGCAAAAGGAGAGCACTGAAATTCGGGGCAAAATAGGCAAATGAACTGTTCTGCTGCTGCCAAACACAACACACACACACGGAAAAACCGACTCTGGAGCACTGTGCTCCCCAGCAAACCGGGCACAACCAGTCATCCACCTTCAAAACAAAACACACAGGAGCTACTTCTACCACTAGCACTAGAAATGATCTCCTGACTACCTCCTAATCCTCAACTCCTCTAATTTTCATCACCTCAACCGCAACAACAACAACAACAAAACCCAATCACACTCTAGACCTCTAAAGTCATGTCCGGCGTTCGGAACGCCTTCACCTGCAGCTTCGTCGCCTGTCGGACCGGTCTGCGGAAGGTAAACAAAAAGATCTCCTTTTTCTACCCAAACTTAACCTCCTTTCCACCACCTCCAGTGCTGGCAATTCATCCTCTGCTACCGGCCGCACATCCTCGCCAACGAGTACCAGGTCCTCTGCCTAGGCCTGTCGGGCAGCGGGAAGAGCACCCTGCTGGCGCAGCTCGTCGGCGAGAACCCCGCGGCCACCATCGAACCAACAAACGGCTTCAACATCAAAACGCTGCCCGTCGCCGGTCGGGTGATGAGCATCAAGGAGCTGGGCGGCTCCGACCGCGTCCGCCGCTTCTGGGCGCACTACTTCGAGAACAAGCACGCGCTCATCTTCGTGCTGAACGTGGCCGCCACCACCGAGCGCATGGAGGCGGCCGTGGAGACGCTGCGCAGCACGCTCCACAGCGCCGCCTTCCGCGGCCGGCCCTGTCTGGTGATCGGCACGCATGGCGACCGCCCGGAGGCCCGGTCGGCGGCCGCCGTCGAGGAGCAGCTGAGGGAGGTGATGGCCAACGTCAAGTGGCTGCTGGTCGTGGTGTCCGCCTTTGACCGGGCGGCGGTGCAGCAGGCGATGGCCTCGCTGGCCGCCCTCATCAGTACGGTCTTTCCCACGTAAGACAGGCGGTGGTTGTGAGATGTGGAAGAACAAACCTCGATTATCTTCATTTAAGAAGTCTTTGTGGGCACCTCTTACTCCTCAACTGATCCTCATCCTTTTTTGATACGACTATACCTTTATTATTTATACCTGTATACAACTTCCACTACTTCTTAACTTCTTCTTCTTAGTACCTCTCATCTCCTCTTCTTTGCATCTTCTCTTTCCCACCCAAACCATCATCAACAATAAACAAGCAGGACTTAATCTTTTCTTTCTCTCTCCCTATCGCTTGAAGAAGGGCGGAAACTTAAAGTCAATCTTCGGCCTGATACGCTTGCTGTCCTGCGGCGCGTCCTTGTGGTTCTTGTAGATGGTCTCCCAGAGGTTGACCTTCTTCCGCCGGGCAATGTAGCTGTTGACCTGGTTGGCGAACTTCCGGCGCAGCGAGTAGCTAAGTTCGTCCTTATCCTGCTGTGGGCGGTCGTCGGCGGAGAGGTACGGGCGGAGATTTGCTGCGGCTGTGGTGGCGCTCTGCGTCGGAGCGGTGAAAAACTGCAAAAATAGAAAGAAAAGTTAAAACATAAAAAACCTCTAATGAAATGGCAACTCTTACCTTAACAATCAACTTGAGCACCTCCTCGTTGACGCCGGTCAGCGTTCCGTCCTCTTCCGAGAACCCCTCAAACAACTTCAGCTCCCCACTGGACCAGCAAATGTTGGGCGGCGGGTTGGCCAGCGTCACATCGGAGTGAAATGCGTGATCATTGAGCTGGTAGACGTGAAAGGCCCACCGCTGCCCATCGGTGCTCACCACCTGCGTCACCAGCGGGTAGGTGAGGTGGTCGTACAACGTGAAGCCGAGGTTGTTCGCCAGCGAGCACAGCCAGGCAAAGGCGGAGGTGATCGCCGCCCCGTCCACCACCTCCTCAGAGTCGCCAAAGTCGCGGCCCTCGGCGACCTGGGCCTGGCGGGCGCGCTGCAGCTCTCGCGAGTGGCCAATCAGGTAGGGGAAGTCGAAGCCGTCGGAGCGGCTGGGCCAGAAGCCGGGCAGTGACATGATGTTGTGGCGGTGAAGGGGAAAGCCCAGACGGAAGATATTGGTGGCACAGGGCGCCACTGGGGGCAGCGAGGAAAGGAGCGGATCGGTGAAAGGGACCGACTGAAAGAGAGAGAGGAAAGAAGAAGTGTTTAGAAAAAGGTAAACAAAGGGTATAATAGAAATTCTGCTCCACCACAGCTCTCACCTGAACGAGCGGCGTCTCCGAGCGAAGGTGCAGCGCGTGGGTGGACTTATAGGTGAACAGCTGGTCGCGGGTCTTCTCATCCCTGAACCAGTGCTTCTTGGGAAAGGGCACCGGAAAGTCGTTCACCCACCAAGAGGCGGCCACGGCGGCGTTGTAGTCCACCTGCAGGAGAGCACTTTCAGTAGACTGTGCTGAGAAGCTGCTAAAGCCCCTGACGATGGAGGCGACATCGGCGAGAATGTCCTCCTCCTTCGCCGACTGCACGTAGTTCTCCCCGTCGGCAAAGCCGAACCGCGAGAGGGCCGACCGTTTAAAGTGCACAAACGCCGGGCGCGACCGGCTCTGGAAGAGGCGATTGGCAATGACGGTGAGCAGGGCGTCCTTCAGTCGGCCATCGAGCTCAAGATCTGCCGTACTGTAAGAGGGCGGAAGCTCATGAAGCAACACCGTCCGCGTGATGGCCTGTTGAATGGCCAGACCGTTGAAGAGCCGCCCCACTGGCTCGATCATGTAGGAGAGGTGGCCGTAGTGCTTGGTGATCTCGTAGATCTTCTGCTCGGCGCTGGGCAGGCGCCGAATGGCGGCGTACCACTCTTTTCTAACCTGCTTTCTGATGCCCTCCGGGCTGGTGTCGTAGATGGGCGGGTACTGGGGCGTTTCAGTGTACTCCGAGGCGGCGGGATCGGTGGGCTTGGTGTGAATGTCCACGAAGTGGCGGAACTTCCACCACGGCTTCTGGTGCTGGCGCCGGCGAACCTGCGGCAGGTGATCGGGCATCACGCTGACCGGCTTGGGGACGACGCGCTCGTCGATGTCGCCGGCGGTCACCTGGTTGAACCAGTCGCTGCTGCTGCTGCTGCTGTCTTCTGGGGCCTTATCCGGGGCAGCCTGAGAGCTTGAAGAGCTTGAAGCAGCTCTGGTGGTTGTGTTTGAAAAGTTGCACAGCTGCTGTCGTCCTCCAAAAAGCAGTCCCCGGAGCAGCGTCATGTCTCGCCGCAGCATCATCCTCGACATTCTTGCCTCTTTCTAATGTCGAGTTGATTTTGGGTAAAGAAGACGGTGTCAAAAGATACTATGAAGATAGAAGGAGGTTTTAGGAGATAAGAAAGTAGAAATCCAAGAAGCAAAAATAAACCAAAACACGAGAGAAGAAAATCACATGTTCGGCTTTCCGAATACTTTCCCAGACGTGCCGGATTCCTTCCAGCAACTTTCCCGCATTTTTTTCAGCAAAACGAATTTTTGCATCTTTTTGTTTTGCCAGTGTCTTCATAAGATCTTAGCATCTCTCTGCAAGGTTAATCAAAGCAAAGGTGAATCATCGTACTGATGCACCTTTTCTTCGAAATAACATCAAAAGTGAACATCATAACCATCACCACCACAATCACTTTCTTCCCCTTCAACTGACCACCGCTTAATTTAGCCTGCACCTTCACCACTAAGCAAGCACAGTGACCTCTGAACACCTTGGGAACACACATTAACCCGCTTAGTGTTGCTATTTTAGCGAGAATAATCTGCAAGTGAAAAGAGAAAAGGGCTGGAATATTACTGAGGCACAAAGCTTAAACTGTGTTCATCACTTTCCTTCAAAGCCCATCAAAGTTGTCCACTGTGTTTGTCTCACAACGAGCACTCTGTTTTAATCGCGGGCTCAAATTACATTTGAAGACGCACTTATGTTTGAAGAGGACATCGAACTGATCTAACGTGGGTGCAAGCAGCTCTGCCCTTTGGAATGCGAACAGTCATGAAAGCAACAACTATTGCTATTGTTCCACCGGTCAGTCGTTTCATTTTGTGCTTCGACGGGCAACACACACACACACACAAATACAAACACATTCCAATCAAGAGCAGGAAAAAGGGTTACTGGCAGAGTTTAGTCTGTGTCTAAAGTTAGACGGACTCTGCCACACAGTTACCGCCAAAAAGACCATAAATCGAACTCTGCCTTGAAAGTAGTCACGAAAAAAGGCAATGAAGATGGAGATGAAGATGAAGATGAAAGAAGAAGTAGAAGGAAAAGAAGGAAAAAAATCGACGAAAGAAGACAAGGTGCAAACATAAAAACATTCCAGCGCAGGTGTGCAATGCAATGCAATCTCGGGCAATAGTGTCCCTTCTTAGGAAGATCTCATATGAGAAGATATATCGAGAGCTTGAGGGTACCCTACCACCACCACTGGCACATTAATCAGCTGACCTGACCCTCTATTGCCCGGCATTAAGAGCTAGGAGATTAGGACGGCTTAGAAATCATCTCTTACATAGTTTGTTCTGATCACGATGTACTGAATTAACGACACAACTGGAAGCCATCTCTCACCTCTGTTCTTCATCACCACCACCCGACACCTCTTCTTACCGATGGTCACTTGGTCAGTGGTGGTGGTGGTGGTGACCAGTGTCAGTGTCGACTACTAACCTAGAGCTGAAGAAGAAGATGAAGAAGAGAGAGGCGCCGGATAACTGGTTTGGAAGACGATGCCCGGCGAGCAAGTCTTTCTCTCTCTCTCTCTCTCTCTCTCTCTCAATGTGCGGTTATTATTGCTGGACGATAGGCGGTACTCATTCAGTCATCGGACAGACGCCGCTCTGAAAGGATCACGCATCGCCATGCACTCTTTACCACAGCTAAAAATTGCCGTTCTCGGCGCACAGCAGACGGGCAAATCAGGTGTGTGTTTGTGTCGGTTATTTTTCCAAATCTAATGTACAACTTTTCGTGCACTTGTCAATCTCATTAAGCCATCGTCGTTCGGTACCTCACTCGTCGCTTCATCAGCGAGTACTGCTCTCAGAGTGGTAAGTGGTCTGTTTCGGATTTTCAATAGAAACTAACAAACCAATACATTCTTTTGTCAGACTTTCTCTACCGCCACGCGATGTACCTCGACGAGAGGACTCAGGTGGAGGTGGACATTCTCGACACATCAGACCGACTGGTAAGAAGTGAAAAGACAGAATTTTGCATCTTTTTCTAAAAAACTTTCTTTTTTCAGGATACCACCGACCTGCTGGCGGTCCTCGACTGGGCCACCGCACTGGTGCTCGTCTACTCGGTCACCGACGAGGGCAGCTTCAGCTACGCCGATCATCTCTTGCAGACCATCAGCCAACTACAAACAAATCACCCTCATCACCATCACCCTCCTCGTCCAGTAATTCTGCTGGCCAACAAAGCCGACCTCGAACAGCCGGCGCGGAAGGTCGGCACCGGCGAGGGCCAGGCGCTCAGCTGCAGATACTCATCCTTAGGGTGCTCCTTTTTTGAGGTGGCCGCCGCCGGAGAGGCCTACCACGAGATTGTCCACGCTTTTCGGGTGCTAATTCGCCAGAGTAAAGCTGCCATTGTGGAACAGCTGTTTGAGGTGTTGGACTGTTCAGACAAGAGAAGCAACAGCAGCAACGGCAGCAGCTCAAGCCTAAAAGTGACTCGAATTTTTGGGCAGATGCTGGCCAGGATGGGCAAAAAGTCATCGACTACGACAGGGACGGCGACGGAGCTGACGACAAGCACAAAACCGACAAAGAAGATGAAAAAGAAAAAACAAAAGTCGCTCTCTATTTGAGTGAGCAAAAAAATGCTAACTTTATCAGCAGGGACTTTTTTGGGAAAACGAACACTTTTTGGACAAATAAAGGGTACACATCTTTAAAGGTACGCCAGCGGATGCGGCTCTCTTCGGTGGACTGCCCGGTGATACTCAACTGCCTGCTGATCATCTCTCGATTCTCGACCTTTTGAAGTTGTTTGAAGCAGTGGCTCATAGCAGCACAGTGGCACGCAGAGCAGACTCTGTCGGGCGCAGTAGCAGTGAAGACAGTTCGAGCTGGCGACGCCCACCGTCTCGCCCACTCGGTAGGCGATGCCGCGGATCAGGCAGTCGGCGGCGACCAGGGGCAGGCTGCGACGTCGCTGGCCGAAAAGCTGAAATCGACTTTTGGCAGAATTCGGGCCCTCTAGAAGGCGAATCACCGCCGGGGACTGGTGCCGCTCGGGAATGGCTGGAAAAAGGAGATTTTTATCTGTTTTTGTAGAAAAATTTAGCAAGCAATCACTCACAGCAGTTGTAAGCGGAAGATGGACAGAGGTTTGATTGTGATGTTATCGGCGTACAGTCGACCGGCGCCGGTGGACAGTTTTGTCGGTAGCAATCGGCCCGGCCACCGTTTCGACAGAAGCAGGCAATGCAGGGATCGCTTCGGGCGACCATTCGGGCGCCAGGAGGGTAGTTGAGGCCTTCAAAGTGGCAGAAATCTCTTCCAACTGTTGGTGATGATGGTTTGGATTTTGGTTTCTGCTGCTGTTGATGTTGGGGATGATGATAGTTGTGGAGTGTCCATTCTTGGTTTTCTAAAAGCAAAAGGAAAGATTTTAAAAGTATTTTTTAAGTTATTCAGTTTTTACCGTCAACTGAGTTCTCTGGTGAGGTTCCAGGGAGGAAGAAGAAACCAAGGACGACGACAACAGAAAAGTAAAGTTTTGATTTTAGAAAGTGCATTTTCAGGTAAGTTTCTCTTTCGTCTGCCTCTCAAAAAATGAGAGGCGTCTTTCTCACAGCAGCAGTTGGCAAACAAAAATCATGATAGATGTCTTTTAGGCTTCAGGCTATTTGTAAAGCAACAGCAGGAGAAAAAGAAATTTAATTTGCATGAAAGGTGAGAAATCAGAGGCGACCTTGGACGATGGTGACGGCAAGAAACCAGTCACCAAACAGCAGGCAAGCTTGAATGGCATATTGAAATCATATACTTTCTTTAAAGAAACAACAAAAAAGAGTTTTCACAATGTACAGAAGTATTCATTTTAAAAATCCTTAATTTAAAAATTCAAACATTGCCAGTAAAAGATTCTGTCAGTAGATGTCGTCTGTCGGCAGACAAAAAAACAAAAATTAAAATCAAAACAAATGCGCCCAACTTTTTAAACTCCCGTGGACTTTGGACATGCGAGATGTCCCAAACGGCAAACTCCACGACCTCCTCTGGCACCAACAGTGGCAACAATAATCCCACCGCCTTCTGTCCCGAGTTTCACCGCTTTTCCGATCTCTCCTTGTTCTCCATTCCTTCTGATCAATTGGTAAAGTGGCACTTCCCATTGAGTTGAGTTGATGTCGAAACTGATGTAGAACTCCTTTTTCGATTTTCCCAGCTCGGCCAGTGCCGCCATGTGGGCGAGTACGAGAAGCTGAACCGCGTGGGCCAGGGCACCTACGGCATCGTCTACCGCGCCCGGGACAGCAAAAGCGGCGAGATTCTGGCGCTGAAGCGGATGCGCGTGGAGAAGCTGCGCGAGGGCATTGGCATCAGCAGCATTCGCGAGATTAACCTCCTGAGATCGCTGAAGCATCCGAACATCGTCCAGTTCAGGGAGGTGGCGGTGGGCAAGGGCCTGGATAATGTCTTCATGGTGATGGAGTACGCGGAGCAGGACCTGGCGTCGCTCATCGACCACCGGATTCACTTTACCGAGTCGCAGGTAAATATGCTTAGATTCCTAATTTTGTTTCGATTTTGCTAACACTTTGAAGAAACACTTCTAGATCAAATGCCTCATGCAGCAGCTGTTCCGCGGTCTGCACTACCTTCACATGAACTACATCGTCCACCGAGACTTGAAGGTAAAGCCGAGTTCGAAAATCATTTTTCTCTAATCATCTTTCTACCCACAGGTGCAGAACCTCCTGCTCACCGACAAGGGCGAGCTGAAGATCGCCGACTTTGGCCTGGCTCGAAAGTACGGCAACCCCTCTGAGCCGATGAGCCCCTTCGTCGTCACCCTCTGGTACCGAGCGCCGGAGCTGCTCTTCCAGTCGGTGTATCAGTCGACGGCCATTGACATGTGGGCGGCGGGCTGCATCTTCGGCGAGCTGGTCCTCCAGCGGCCGATCCTCCCCGGCCGCAGCGAGATGGCCCAGATTGACCTCATCATCGACCTGATCGGCACGCCCAACGACAAGATCTGGCCGGGCTTCTCCGCCCTCAGCATCCCCCGGAGCTTCAACCTGAAGAAGCAGCCCTTCAACAACATCGCCCACGTCTTTGCCGCCGCCTCCACCGCCTCTGTCCGCCTGCTCAATCTGCTGTTGATCTACGATCCGCGGAAGCGAGCCACGGCGGACGAGTGTCTGGGCAGTTCGTACTTTAAAGAGTCGCCCCTTCGTAAGCCGCAGCTTTCTTCAAAAATCGTGTTTTTCAAAACTAATCTGTTCTATTTTATTTACAGCCTGTGATCCCAGCGTTATGCCCTCCTTTCCGCAGCGGCGCAATCTTTAACATCTTTTTGTAAATATGTAAAATAAAATCCTCATTTTGACCATGAAATTCCGATAAAAGAATTTCGGTGCACTCAAATTCCCCAAAGCGGCATTTAACCTGTCTCGAACGATACCATCGATAGCACCATCGTCGGGAAGTGTGCGCCGGACAGACTGACACACACACGCAGGCTACGTTGCCAGTTCGGTGTGTGTGTGTGTTGTCTTCTGCTTTGTCTCCCTCTCTCAAAAGTCTCAAAACGCGTTGACTTCTATTTTTCTATTCTTCCACTTGCTGTTTCCCACCTCTTTATTTCTCTGTCCCCTCATTTCTCGAGATCACTTTTTGAAACTTCATCACCACCACCACTACCTGCACTTGAGCCAACAGAGCACAGCTGAAATACCTGCCAGTCACTGCGACCACCCCTACTACAATTGCAGCAGCAGCATGGCAGCGAACGACCAGAAGGACGTCGCCGGCTTGACCAGCGCCTTGGGGAACCAGCTGAACGTGAATGCGCGCGTCTTTGTGCCTAACTTTGGAAGCCACGCACCTGCACCGACGCCGGCGGCAGCGCCGGCTTCAGTAGCACCAGTTGTACCTCCTCAGCCGACCACAACAACGACCAGCACCACCACCACTGAAGCCATTAAGGCCGATCCCGAGTCGGCTTCGACTGCCTCCTCTTCAGTTGCCAGTCGCAGCGGCTCCACTGCAGCCACTAAATCACCCGAAGAAGAGGTGGCCGACGACTGGGAAGCGGCAAATGCTGACGAAGATGACGAGGAGGAAGAAGTTGAAGGTGAGTAGAGTGGGGAGAGAGAAAAGAGAGTGAAAGCGAGTGGCTCACCCGAAACGAAAACAGTTGCCTCATTATATTGTCTTCAGTGACGACATACTAATGGCGATGATGATGATGAGGATTATTATTATGCCAAGCAAGAATGATCATGCATCTTACCCTTTGCTGGTTGGGGTTGGTGCTTGTTGATCACACTGATTTTTATTTAGTTTTAGTTGCTATGTCCTTGCTTTTACATCGTAGCTAGCCAAATAGTAGCGCGCCACACAATGTACACCAACTTGAACCCGCACATGCTAAGCTGCATCTTCAATCTTCCCACAATAGATGACCAGTTCGATGAGGACATCTCCGAGGAGGCGGAGAAGCCGCTGAAGAAGAAGAGCGGCGGCAACGGCTCCTCCTCCTCCTCAGTGGCGAAGGGCCCCAAGGCGAAGAACAAGTCCTCGTTGAACAAGCCCGAGGTGGCGCACCCGGTGAAGACGAAGGAGCACCTGAACATCGTCTTCATCGGCCACGTCGACGCGGGCAAGTCGACCATCGGCGGCCAGCTGCTCCACCTCACCGGCATGGTGGACAAGCGGACGCTGGAGAAGTACGAGCGCGAGGCGAAGGAGAAGAACCGCGAGTCCTGGTACCTCAGCTGGGCGCTGGACACCAACCAGGAGGAGCGGGACAAGGGCAAGACGGTGGAGGTGGGCAGGGCGTGCTTTGAGACGGAGAACCGCCTCTTTACGCTGCTCGACGCGCCCGGCCATCGGGGCTTTGTGCCCAATATGATCGGCGGCGCTTCGCAGGCGGATCTAGCGGTGCTGGTCATCAGCGCCCGCAAGGGCGAATTTGAGACCGGCTTTGAGAGAGGTGGGCAGACGCGAGAGCACGCCATGCTTGCCAAGACTGCCGGTAAGTGCTGTTGTTGTTGGGTTCTAAATTGCTCACTAAATCACGAATCTTCATCCTCAGGTGTCAGACAGCTGATCGTGCTGATCAACAAGATGGACGACCCGACGGTGGAGTGGAGCGAGGCGCGCTACAACGAGTGCTGCGAGAAGCTGCTGCCCTACCTGAAGAAGTGCGGCTTCAACCCCAAGACGGAGCTCTACTTTATGCCCTGCTCCGGGCTGACGGGCGCCTACCTCAGGGAGCCCGTTTCAGAGGCCGTCTGTCCCTGGTTCAGGTAAGAACACTTTGATGACTTTTTTGTGTTTACCAAAACTAACCGTTTCTCCTTTTTTCCCCACAGAGGCAAGTCCTTCCTCGACTACCTGGACAGCGTGCCCTTTGGCAACCGCTACGTGGACGGCCCCTTTCGCATGCCCGTCTTTGACAAGTACAAGGACATGGGCACGGTGGTGATGGGCAAGGTGGAGAGCGGGAAGACGCAGCGCGGCGCCCAGCTCCTCCTCATGCCCAATCGGAAGATGGTGGAGGTGCTGCAGCTGTGGTCGGACGAGGAGGAGGTCAGTCAGGTGCTCAGCGGGGAGAACGTCAAGATCAAGCTGAAGGGCGTCGAGGAGGAGGAGGTCACCTCGGGCTTCGTCCTCTGCGACCCGGCCGACCCCTGCAGCATTGGCCGCGTCTTTGACGCGCAGGTGGCCATCCTCGAGCACAAGTCGATCATCTGTCCGGGCTACTCGGCGGTGCTGCACATTCACTGCGCCAGCGAGGAGATCAGCGTCAAGGGCATCATCGACCTCATCGACAAGAAGACGGGCGAGCGGCAAAAGGTAAACAACAAAAGGTATCCTCCTTTAACCCCCTTCTAACCCCCTTCTTTCTTTTTTGTAAACCCTTTCAGGTAAAGCCGCGCTTCGTCAAGCAGGACCAGGTGGCGCTGATGAGGCTGGAGTGCTCCGGCGGCATGATCTGCATGGAACCGTTTAGCAAGTTCCAGCAGATGGGCCGCTTCACGCTAAGGGACGAGGGCAAGACCATTGCCATTGGAAAGGTGCTGCGCATTGCGCCCACCGAGGGAAGCAGCACTAGCAGCAGTGGCGGCGGCTCTGGCGGTTCCTCCGCTGGGGGTGCTTCCAGTGGGGGCGGCGGCGGCGGCAGTTCCTCCAACGCTGTCGGCGGCGGCAACAGCAACGCCAACAACTAAACCTTTCGTTGTTGCTGCTGCTGCATAATCTCCCCCTTTTTTTCCTACCTTACGCCAGCCAACAAACAAAAAGGAAGAAGGTTTCGGTCTTTACACTTTTTTTTATAAAAAAACATTCAATAAGATGAACTTTAAGAAGGCGCTAAAAGAGAAGAACAAGAACAGAAAAGAGTGCAGAAACAACTCACACACACACCCACATCTGCGGACGACCCCTCCCCCCTCTTTTCCTCCTGCACTCGAGCCTTTTTTATACTTCTTTATACATATTATCATTTTGAATGAGTTGCAAGCGATTTTTTTATACTGTAGATGAGGGGGAGGAAGAGGAGATGAAGTTATGATGATGATGTGTCAACCTCTCCTCTGATATTGATGTCCTCTCTCTGCTTGAGGAAATGTACGCAAATGTGTTGTTGTGGTTGCGGTTGTTGATGCTCTCTGCTGATGCTCTGTTCTACCAATTAAAAAACAAGTTATATCAAGAATAGAGACTGTCTTTTTATGTTTCAAAGATTAGTGCTTTAAAAATCTTACAGAGTAACAAAAAACCTCTGAGGCGGCTTTTTACTGGATCACACAATTCAGATTACACAGAGGGCGAGAGAGAAAAAGAGAGGAGACGATGATACAAACACACACTTACACATATGATGATGTTGAAAAACGAAACGATGCGATCTTTTTAGTCTAGCTCATCGATGAACTGGTTATTCGCAACGGATGTGGAACTGGTTGACGGTCCAGGCGAGTCGAGGCTGCCACCACCTCCACCACCACTTCCATTTTCAGGTGATTGCTTGTCGCTGTCGGCGCTGAAAAGCGACTGAAAGAGGTTGGAGAAGATGCCACCGGCGGGGGCCTTCTGCTTTCTCTCGCGGCCAAAGTAGATCTCGCCAATCTGGTCGAGGTACTCCTTGTAGCAGGGATCACGGTTCAGCGACTTCTCGTAGAGGCTGCAGAGGACGTTGAAGACGTTGGTCTTGCCGCTGCAAAACAAAAAAGCATGTTAGTGTGATTTCGAAATGACTTGAATACCAATCAGCCTACCTGTGATTGTCAATTGCAGAGAGGAGGAAGAAGATAAAGTTGAGCAGCGGCTTGAGGAAGGGCGGCTCGACGTTCTCGATGGCCGGGTGGCGGCTGGTGTACACCTTGAAGACCACCTGCGCCAGCTGCTTCTTCTCCGCGGCCAGCACCTGCAGCACGAACTGGGCGATCATCAGGTCCACCTCGGAGGGGAAGCCCTGCTGGCGCTGGTACTCCACCAGCATCAGGGCGCAATTTTCGCCGCTGTCGGAGGAGTAGATGAAGTGGAGGCGTGACTCGGCGTAGTTCTTCTCGCGCCAGAGGACGAGGGCGAGGTGCTTGCGCAGCGTCGCCGGCGGAATGAAGGCGATGCTGAGGGCCTTCGAGACGAAGTGCGCCCGCTCCGGGCTGTCGGCGACCATGGCGGCGAAGAGTTGGCGGAGGTCATTTACCACTGACTCCTCGCTGGCCTGCAGGTCGGCGGGCGACTTCAGCTCCAGGCCGAGGTCGGCGTTGGAGAGCATGTCGACGAGGAGATTGGCGAGGTCGGAGCCAGAGTTGGACTGGCCGGCGCTGAGCAGCTTCGTGGCGCCCTCCACCAGCAGGCGGTAGGCCTGGGCGAACTTGCGCTCTCGGGAGAGGCGAAAGTAGATGGTGCGGTAGATCTGGTGGGCCTCGTAGAAGTCGCCGCGGGCGAGGCACTCCGCTAGCTTCTGATTGAGCCTCTGAGACATCTGTGATCTGTGGTGGTCGGTGATGCAGTTTGTGCTTTTCCTTTTGTGCTATTTGTGCAGCCTCTTTGGTCGATCGGCGGTGATCGACTCAGTGGCGAAGTCGAGAGATTTTGTTATCTGATGAGGCTCAGTTGGAAAAAATGAAAGAAGAGTATGTGTAGCGAGAATATAGAGAATCCAATGATGAAATAGAAATAGAAATCGGCGTGTGCATGTGTTTTGCAATAACGCCACTTGATGACAAAAGTCAACCAGCAATCAGAGAAAGGGGCAACAAGATTCAGGGCGAGCGATCAACGTTGATTGAGACGAGGAGGAGGATAATCTGGGAGATAATCTTCTTCTTCTTCAACAAAAAACAACAACAAAGTCCACCGAGTTGAAGAGTTGAAGAAGCGAGAGAGTTTGAGGAAAAAATGCAGCAGGCCGCGATCACCTGTTTCCACCGCTCCAGTTGCCCACTGCTGTGCATTTCGCCCCCTTGGCTGGCTGGAGGAGGAGCACTGTCCAAAGCCACAAGTTGACCAGAATTGTTGGCGGCAGTCTGGCAACTCGACAGAAAAACAAAGCGTAGCAGCAGCTGAAGTTGGATCTGGGCAATCGCTTCGCAGTCACAGCAGTATTTTTTGGTTGGGTTTCTTTGGCAAGACGACGACGACTCTTCTCTGACGCTGCTGCTGACGAGCTGACTGGACTGGCAGCAGTAGCATACACAAATAATACATTGTGCATGATTCATGATCTGTACACAGCACCACCACCACCACTTTGATTGCTCCTTTTCCTTGGTGGTCATCATCAGCAACATTAGCAACGACGACGACAGCAAGCAAACCAGCAGTGACCAGCGTCCAGTGACCAGAACATTATGAGCCAGTTTACTGAGTATAACGAGCGTAAGTAACTAGCTTTTGATGTTTACTTTTGATGATGATGACGATTTAATTTCAATGTTGATGCTCTTCGCCTTACAGTGAACAATTACATTGCCGATGTACCGATGCGTTTCTCCGAACGATACATTTCAACACTGCTCAGAAATACTCTCGAGGAGGACGACGATGATGATGGAAAGGAGGACTTTCTTGCTCGCTTCAGACGGAAAGTGGACGTAAGATTTGATAGGATGTTCCAGAATGACCGATTTAAAAACGCTTTTCCCTTTTCTCGACAGTACAACTTCAACGCCGAGCTGGTGGCCTTGGAGATTTTTGAGCTTCACGAGAAGAAGAAGCTCGAGGAGGCGGCGGCTGCAAAGGAGTTGGCCGCAAAAGATGCTGAAGCGAAGGCCGTTGCCGCGGCAGCGGCTGCTGCAGCAGCAGCCAAAGCAGCCGAAGCAGCGGCAGCTTCGGCCGCTCAGCAACAACAACAACAACAACTTAGCAACACTTCCGTTTCTGAAGCGAGCAGATCTGCATCAAGTGATTCTACGACATTGTCGAACGTTAGCAACTCCTCTTCGACCATCACATCCTCTTCCTCCTCCTCCTCCACAACTTCCACCATCACCAACCCCACAACTTCCACAAATGGTGCTATTACCCAAAGCAATCCCAGCAGCAGAAACAACAGCAATTTCTATCAGACATTTGTACCGGGAGAGATACTCAAACCGCAGCCGCTGAGCAGCGTCATCCTCAACCCTACTTCAAACAGCGTCAGATATTCTTCCACGCCACCTCCTATTCCTCTTCCTCCGCCTTCAGTCTCTCCAGCGTCCTCCTCTTCCGCCGTCCATTCCACATGTGATACTACTACCAACAATTCGGTTTCGACAGCGGCAGCGACCACGACGGCGGCAGCAGGAACTGGAGAAACGAGGAAAAGTGAGCTGCCTTCTTCCACTTCTTCCACCACCTCCTCTTCCTCTTCCTCTCTGAGAGCAACAACAAAACTACGTCCCGGCCATCTAAGTGAATTCGAAAATGCCGACTCTAGTCCGTTTGACAACGTTGAACTGCAGACGATTGACGACATCAAGGAGCTGAACAATGTTTTCCAGGCGCTCAACGTTCAGCAACAGCAGCAGCAGCAACCACAACAGCAGCATCCTTCCACAACGACCACAACGGCCAACAATGGCTTCAACTACTACGGCGTCAGCAATTCGGCGGCCATTCCGCTGCCGCATCATCATCATCAGCAGCAGCAGCAGCACTACTACCCAGGCAGTGCAGTCGCCCAGCACCATCATCAAGCAGTGCCCCTGTACCCGAACGTGCAATTACCGGGTACGGCGGTGAGCAGTGCTTCAACGTCTGCATCGACTTTTGGGGCCAAGGCGGCGACAGCAGCAGCTAACTTTGGATCTCAGTCTGCGGTCTACGGTAGCTCGCTCGGATACAACGCCCTAGGGTCGGCGGGGGCGTCAATGTACGGTGGTGGAAAGGTGAACCACCCAGCGCCCTTTCAGACCTTGCCACTTGCCTTCAACTCCACCGCCGGCACGCCCCTGTCCTCCTCCTACAGTGCCCCGTACCTGCTGCCTCACCATCAGCAGTTGCACCAGCAGTCGCATCCACAACCACCACAAATGCCGGCTCACTACGGCTCAATGGGCTCCATTTTGAGTGATCAGCAGCAGCAGCCCCAGCCACCACCACCACCGCTTGCAACACCGTTGCAGCAGCCCAATCAGGCGCTTCCAAAGGGCGGCGGCAGCGGCGGTTCGGTGAGCAACTACCCGCCGTACAAGCAGGCCTTCAACTGGAACTGATTTGATTTGACCCTGATCACACCACACACCCACACACTCTATTCTAGGCTTTTCTCAATTTCCTCTTCCTTTCTCCCCTCAAGAGCCTTACTAGTGATGAATGACACTTCTTCCTACTACTGCTGTTGAGAGCTAACTTCTCACAGCAGTCGCCGCAATAAATATACCGAGATTGAACATATTTTAAAAAACATAACCAGAATTGTATGGTATCAAAGGGAGAACTGCAGAGTTGGCTAAAGGGCTCAACAATAGTTGATGACAGCTTATCAAGACACTCCAGTCACCGTCGTCGTCGTCCACAGCTCCGCCGTGCTCAGGTTCAGCTGCTTGCCAATGGTGGAGAGGTTGCGCAGACTTTGCGTGTAGAAGGTCAGCTCCTGGGTGACCAGACTAGCAAGGGGAAAAAGGTTAAAAATCACTCAAAACAAACTCCATCACCACTTACCCATGCTGCGGCCCACCGTCGTTGACTATCTTCAGCCTGGCCAGCTGCCCCCTGAAGATGGCGATCACCGTGCGGTGGATGCTCTCAAAGAGAGCGACCAGCTCCGCCGCCGGCATAATGTCCGCTATGTTGTCGTGCAGCCGCACCAGGTGCTGGGAGATGGTCTGGAAGGAGGCGGAGGGCACGGGCGCCTTGGCGACCCACTTGCCCAGGTAGCTGGCCACTACGTCTTTCACCAGGCCGATGACCTTGTCCGGAATCTTCCCCAAGTGATTCTCGTACAGCTCCAGCAGCTCGTCAAAGTGCTTCAGCATGCTGCTGTTTGCGCTGCTGCTGTTTTGAGCGCCTGAGCTGCTCGTCGTCGTCCTCAGGAGGAGGCCTTCAAAGTGGGCGCGAAAGCGCGGCACCAGGGCCATGACAAAGGTGAGCGACCGCGAGCTGATGATGAGCGTCCGCGCGGAGATGGTCTTCAGGCCGGCAACGGTCAGCGCCTCGGCGCCCAGCACCAGCTGCGAGGTGCGCGAGTTGAAGAACTTGAGCAGGTCGACGAGGCGGAGCAGCAGGTCCGGGCTGAGGAAGGTGATCTGGGCGGCCACCTCGGCGTACTCCAGCATCATGTAGAGGAGGTTTATCACAGCGTTCACCAGCACAAAGCTCGACGTTTGGCCATCCAAGGGGTTGGTGATTGTCAGGCAGTCGCTGCTGTTGGCGGAGGAGGAGGCAGAAGATGAGGAGTTTGCTTTCGATGACTTTGATGACTGTTGTTGTTGTTGTTTGCTGTTAGCGGACTTGAAGCGGGCGTACGCCGCCACCAGCCCCTCCTCTTCTGCTTCTGTTTCGATATCACTTTTGTTGTTGCTATTGTTCTTCTTCGACTTGACTAGTAGCAGCTCCCTGACCAGCCGGCGAAAGTCCTCGCTGAGCTGGCCGCCGCCCACCGAGCGCCACTGCTCCAGCTCGAGCAGCTGCTTCAGCTTGCGCTTGCGCTCCTCGTGAAAGCGCGTCACAAACTTGTTCGACTGCAGCTGAATGACCAGCTTCAGGTTGGGGGCTCGTTTTCCGCCGCCGCTGTTGGTCTTCGAACTGAGAGCTTTGTTTTTGTCATTCTTTCCGCTGATGGCCGCCTCGCAGTCGGCGGCAAAGGCCTCAATGAGCGTGACCAGCGAGAGGAACTCGGCCGGCTCCAAGCGGTCCAGGCTGCCGTCGGCCACCTTCAGCTCGATGATGGCCGCGCAGCGAGAGTGGGCAAAGTCGACGATGGAGGCGAGAATCTCCGCTAGGTTTCCACTTAGCTCGAGGTAGTCTGACTGGAGGATCACTCTTGAAGTGGAGGAAAAGGAAGCATCGAGGTTCTGTCCCGATAAAGAACCGTTTTGGTGAGCTTGGGCTTGAGCTTGATTGCTGTTGCTGGCCACCGCCACAAAACCATTGTGAATCACCTGATAGACCAGCTGCACTCGCTTCAGCAGCGTCCCCAGCCGCCCAAAGACAGTCCGCAGACAGGCGAGCCAGCGGTCAAAGCGCAGGTGCCGGGTCTGCTCGTAGAGGCTGTTATTGCCGCTGCTGTTATCGGCGTTTCCCCCGCCTCCTCTTGAAACCTCGATACTATCTTCAGCGGACAACGTCTCAATCACCGTCTGCTTGACGCTCGCCTTGATCGCCGTGAAGGCCTCCTCGCGGAAGGTGTCGATGAAGGTGAAGCGCTGCAGCTTCAGCATGCCGTAGATGATTGAAAGGAGGCGCTCCTCCTGGAGCTCCTGGTGGTGGTCGGCTGATGGCTCATCAGAGTCCTCTTCTTCCTCCTCCGTCAGCGGTCGATTCCATTCGGCGGTGAGGTACTTCACGAACTCCTCGTTCATCATCTGCTCAATCACCTTCTCAATCTCCATCAGCTGCAGCTTCAAGTGTCTGCAAAAATAGTGACAGAGGAAAAAATGTAAACAAAGCAATTTCGAAATCAGCAAATCTCCCTCTCAAACTCACCTAAAACTAATCACCCCGCTCAGCTCCTGAGCGACCACCTCCTGCGAGGTGGAGATCAGGTCGAGGGCGCCGGCGTAGTCGTTCTTGCTGAGCAGCAGCTGAATGGTGGGCTGCGTCTGGTGGACGGTGGCGATCCAGGTGATCTTCTTGGCGGCGTCGCGGTACTTCGCCCGCAGCCCCGTCAGCTCGATGTTCGTCTGAATGGGCCGAACGAGCTTCGCCTCCAGGTCCTCGCAGCTGGCCCTGATGTCGGCCACCTGGCGGATGGCCACCTTCAGGCGGTCCATGACGCGGTCCATGCTGGCCATCACCTGGAAGAAGTCACCGGAGCGGCGGCCAATCTGCGCCGCCAGGTCCGCCTCGGTGGCGTCGAGGTACTCGCTGAGCAGCGACTGGATCTCCTTCATTGACCGCTGCTCGAAGAAGGACTCCAGCGAGTCGATGGAGGTGGTGGTGGTGATGGTGGTGATGGAGGAGTTGGCTAATGAGGGTGATGATAGTGGCGGTAAAGATGAGACATCTTCAGTAGAAGGGGGAGAAGAAGCACTTAGCGACGGCAGTCCATCTCCGCCAAAAAGGGCGAGGAGGCTGAGGAATGTTTCGCCGTCTTCGAGGTGAAAGTTGTCGTCGAAGAAGAGTGAAGGCACGCTGGTTTGCGCTTTCGAGCTTTCGAGCAGTTTTTGCTGAGCAACAGTAGAATTGCTCCTTTTTAGAACCGCCGCATTTCTCCCACCTCGCCGACTCTCCCTGAGCTTCTTGAGGTAGGCGTCAAAGAGCACCTGCGAGGGCTTCTTCAGCCTTGCGGAGCTGCCGTGGTAGGGAAGGGGCGGCAGCGGAGCGGAGGCGCTCGGCTCCACAAAGCCGGCGCCCCACTCCTTCGTGAAGAGGTTGTCGTAGTAGGACCGGGCCCTCGAGGGATCGTTCAGCGCCGAGGTGAGGTTCTGCGAGGAGGAGTAGATGGTCCACTCGCCGCCAGAACCAGACGGGCCGTTGCCCACCTCGGCAATCACATTGGGTTTCGGTTCTCGCGGAAGCGGCGGAAGGTGGTAGGCCTCGAGGCCGAGCAGCAGCTTCGAGGGGCTGGGAAAGTCAGTGGAGAAGAGTTTGTGGTGGTGGTGGTGGTTCGATTTAGTTCCCTGGTGTCTTGATCGGTGGTGATTGCTGCTGCTGGTATCACTGCCCTGGTCACTGCCTCCCGATTCAGCCGTTGAATGTAATGAAGAGGAATTTGTTGATGAGACGTTTCTTGAGGCAGAGACACCTCCCGACGCCGAGGCCGTCGCAAAGATGTGACACTTGGCGATGTGCGTCTCGTAGTCGCGGTCGTTGACGCCCTCGCAGGGCAACAGCGGACAGATCTCATTGGGGCCGTACTTGCAGACGTGCGAGCCGCCCTCCTTGACGCTGTGCCGCTGGCGGAGGTGGTCGCCGAAGGCGTTCGGACTGCTGAAGACGTCTTTCGGACAGAGCTGGCACTGCTTCCACGGCTTATCGGTACTCATGGTCCGGTTGCTGCTGATCATGCAGCATCAGGGTGTTCTAAAGAAGAAGAAGAAGAAGAAGGTTGTTTTGTTGTTGTGGTCTGCTCTATGAATGATGTTGGTGGCGGTGCTGGTTGTGCAAGGAGCATGATTTGACAGATGAAGGTGAGCTCCTCGTCGAGGATGATTTGCCTGGTGGATGATGACGGTCAGCAGATATCCTCTGCCAGCTGCTGGTGCTGATGTTGGTGATTCATTTCAAAGGAGCTTATGCAGTGCAACAGTGCCAGCTGATTAGAAAGTGGTTGTGGAGCCTGCGAGTGCCGGCAGGGGTCAGAGGTCAGGCTTGGCGAGAGAGGATAAAGCTCGATAACTTTCTCCCTTTTTTGTAGAGCCTTTGCACCTTATAATGATAACACTTTTCCCGTTTTCAGAGGAGGATGTCGCCTGCCGGTCTGTACAGCCGCAGCAGCAGCAGCAGCTTGTGTTTGTTTACACGTGTAAGCGAGACGATCCGATCGACAGCGGGCGACAGTGGCTATGGTGGCGCTGGATGTCGCTGTTTGAGCAGCTGCTGCTGCCAAAGCTGTACAGAGAAATGTGAACAGCAGAGCGCGCCAATGATAGCTCGAGAAGAGAGGAATAACCAGGGAAATTCAATCTCTCTCCCTTATCTTTGCCTTCCATCTCTCTTGGAGAGAATCCCTTCTGTGTATGACCCCTTCTTTCTTCACCTGCAGTTCTCAGACACACAGAGAGGAATCCGCTCGAAGTTCCTGCCCCACTGCCGCAGCTGAAGTACTCTATCTTCTGCTTTCACTCTCACTCTCTCCGTTGATCATCAAGGCCAAAGTCCAACGACAACTGCTGATCAATCAGCTCAGAGACAAGCAAAGGGTGACATCACTTTCACTGGTTCGGATGTCACACACTTGTCAACTCACTTCATTCAATCACTGGCGTCATCCACTACCACCAGCCGATAAACCGATTTCTTCTTTCCTTCTTTCTCCTCGCAAGACTCTCTCAATAGAAAAAACAAAAACTGCTGAAGATCCAAAGACATTAGCTGCACTCTTCACTTGACTGGACTTCACTTGCTGCTGCACTTAACCCTTTACCAGTGTCTCTAACAAACATCTCTCTTCATCGCACGTCCAGTCTGAATGGGAAATTAGAACTTTGATTTGGCGCTCGAGAAACAACAAAATTCCCCGATGACCAGAAAAGTTCTAAATTAGGTTCGCAATCATCACTGAAGCCGCACACCTGATGATCAAACCTGATGAAAGCTCCTCAGCTCCTCTTCACCTTATCCGATTGTGGGTTAAGTCTGCTGCTGTTTTCACTGGAAAGTCTGCCGCCGCCGCCGCCGCCGCTGAGTGTGCTACAATGTTGTAGACAGTGGTCTCGCTGTCTCCCCTTCTCGCTGTGTTCTTCCAGCCGCACTCAACGCCGTCTCTCTCCGCCTTCTTTTCACTCTGTCTTGAGCAGCGGCGGCACTGTACTGTTGTTCTCGTGCACTTTTTTTGCTCACGTCTGCAACAGAAACAGCAGCAGCTGCATCACAGAGCCTGTGTGTGTGTTTTGCTGGTACTCCAACAACTCAAACTTGATTCGACTACTGCTTGCTTGCTTGCTTTTGCCTTTTGCCACCACTATCTCCTTCTCTCCTCGCAGTTTCTGAGCCTCTGTGATCAGTGTATGTGCCTCTCTCTCTCTCTCACACACACTCACTCTCAAACTCCAACTCAAAATCACAAAACTCTCTACGCGAGATTGTAGCTTTCTATGTGTGTCTGCGTGAGCTGCAGCAGCAGAGTTTCCAATCAACTGCTGCTGCTGCTGCAAATTAGGCTCCATCAATTTGCCTGTTGTCTCTTGATCACTGCTGCTGCCTTCTCCTCCTCCTCCTCCTCCGCACCATCATTCCTCAGCAGTGATCATCAGCATCAGCATCATCCTCAAGTGACACCAGCAGAAGTACCAGCACCTGAACCTGAGCCACTGCAGCACTAGCTGCCAGAGGACGTCGCGACGACGACAACGACGACGACAACTCCGACCATGGCGAGCAGCATCCTCGAGGGCCAGCAGTACGCCCTCACGTCGCAGTTCAGCAAGATCAAAGGCCAGTCGATGGTCTTCGTCAAGCTCACCGACTCGGCGCTGAAGGCGATTGAAGACTACGCTGCAGCCCTCTCCAAGGTATGTGTGACTGCAGTTCTTTCTTTCTTTCTTTCCACTTTCTTGTTCTTTTCACGCGAGCCTCATTTAGAACTCTTTGACTGTGCAGTTTGCAGCTTTGTTGCTAATTATCCGATTATTTTCTTGCGTCTGTCTGTCTGTCTGTTTGTCTGTCTCTGTCGGTGACCACCGCAGTATTTGTTCTTCTCCTCTGCTCTGTTTTAGACCTAGTTTGAGCAAAGTTTGAGCAAGGCAGCTGTACAGCACAAAGCGGAGAACGTGGCCAGCAGCAGCACTACACAGGCATCATCTTCTGAAAGAGAAAAGAGCAAAGGAGAAACCAAGTAAACAGAGTGACAGTGACACCACTTGCTAGCAGATAGCGCTGCCACCAGAAAGAAAGACAGAGCGAGGGGACCAGAATGATCTCGATGTCGAGTCGTTCTGATTGAAAAGATTGAAATTCCCTTCTATCGCAGACACACACTATCCGGTGAAGTGTCCTTACTGTACTCACCTCCTAGCAAAGTTGTTCCTGTTTCCTCCTTGAACCTCCATCTTCCTCAAGATGTGCTAATGACGACTACATCTACTACTAGCACTAAAGTAGAAATCACCGAGTTATAATTGAGTAATTTTACGAATTCCTCTCGAGTGATGCTGCGACTTCGACTGCAGCTAACCTCTCTCTCACTCGAAAGAGAGAAAAGTCTTGAACGGTGCAATAAATAGTCGCCGCTGCAGTCTTTAGCTACAAATGGAGATGCTGTGGTGGTGGTGGTGTTAAATATTTTTAACTTTTTTTTCTGCTACTCTCAATGTTCTCAATGCGATTCTCAGAGACATTGAGCTCAAGTTTTTAACTGGGCGCATCCTCTCGCTCTCTCGCAGCTATTTTTCTGACTGACTAAATGTGCTGCTGCTGCTGTCACTGACATAATTCGACTCGGTATTCCACTCACAGAAAAAACGTTAGCTTGCAGACAGCTCTTTTCCCGAAGCACTTGCACTCGAAGCACAGCGTTTCAGATGTCAGACAATTTTCTTCTCACTTTTTTCTCTTTTCTTTCATCACTATTTTGTACTGCGTACACTGCCTCTATTGCAACAGTAAATTGAGTTTTCGCCCGGATTCTCTCTCCTTTCTTCCTATTCTGAGAATGATTTCAATGAGTTTCAATGAGTGTCTCTTTAGATTGAGGGCTGTTGATGAATTCCCCTGTTGGCAGTTTAGCTCACTTTTTCTTTCTATCGGCACTATTGATTATTGGAAATTAGTGGTGGTGGTGGTGCCATTAAAATGCAGTTGACAGACACACTACAGTTGTCAAACTGTCTGATCACTGCAGTCATGCCAACTTTTGCTGCTGTGGCCGTCTCTGCGGTCCATTTGCAATTGATTCTATTCGGTGAATATTTTTATTGTCCCCTCTAGTAATTGGCCCTCTGTATATGCCCCATTGAGTGTATGAGAACACTTGCAAACAGACATGAAGTGGTAGTGTTGTCCTCTGCTGCTGCTCAATGCTGAGTGCTCTGAAATGGGCAGTGAAAAGCAAGTGTCTGTGTGTGGTGTCTCCTCCTGATGAGGATCGACTGATTTCGCTGCCAATGTTGCCCCTCACTTTGTCAATTGGCCACCGCCGCTCTCTCTCTCTCTCACACACACACACACTTCCCGGTGCCCTCAAAAGGAGTCAGTTTCGGTTGGTGGTGGAATGGTGAGGGTGACACTGATATCACTACTGCCACCGCCGCCGATCCTCTGCCTTTTGTTGTTGTTGTTTTTTAACTTTTTTAACCGGAAACCACACTCACTATCAGTGACAGTGACTGGACGTGATTGGTGGTGGACTCCAGGAGAGAGTCAGGAGAAGCGCATTTAGAGCAGAGGAAAGGTTTTGAGAGGCATTGAGAAAAGAAAGAGAGAAGCTGTGAAAGAGCTTGAAGACGACGGCGCCTTCCTTCTCCTTCTCCTTCTCCGCCGTCGCCGTCGATCCACTAACTCGTTTTTCCAGTAATAATCATCACCGAAAAGTATAGTAGTGAATGGCCTCAGAAGTGGTGTGGTGGTGGTGTCGGGGAAAACTGTTGCAGCAGCAGCAAACTCTGCCGTGGCGCCCTGTGTGCAAACACGCACACTTTGTTGCTGTCCTTTTGGACCGACAATGTCGTCGTAGAGCACTTCCACCACCACCACCAATGGCTGCCAAAACTGCTGCTGTGATTGGCGATCGAGAGCAAAAGACTGCTGCTGCTGCTGATTGCTAATAGCAGAGATGATGAGAGCGTGTGAGACACTTTTCGGACAGATTGTCCCGGTGCAGTTGCTGCTGTCATTGCCGCCGCCGCCGCTCACCTTTCTCCTGAGCTTCGTAGGCCGATAGGTCACAACCTCAGCAGCGGAAAGTATGTCAATCGGTAGCAGTGGTGGTGGTGGTGGCTCTTCAATATTATGTGTCAAACAGGCAGGCGGCAGCCAGGCTTCCATTCTCTTTCCTCCTCTCTTCCTTTCCCCTCTTTGCTTTTTTTCTTTCTTCTTCTGTCTTTCAATGTCTTCTTCCTCGTTGTTGTTCTTGTTCTCGACTGCTTTCACTCCTGTTTGACTGCCTGCCACCACCAGGTCTACCATTGAGTGACCATTGTAGAGTAGAGCAGTGTCTTTAGTTCGCTCGCCCGTTCGCTCTCTCATCTGTAATTATCATATTTCATGTGCAGTCGAGGGATTCGAAGGCGAAAGTGGTGGTGGTGGTAGAGCTTCTAACAGAGAGCCCGTTGTTTCAATCGGTGGTGTGTGTAAGTGTGTGTGAGTGTGCTCAACAAGTGGCCGGTTTGTTTTAGTGAATGCCTGCACTGTGCTCTGACTGCGCACCGTTAGCACTGCTGCAGCTCGTTACTTTCTTTTCCCTTGGCCACCTTGCGCTAGTGGAAGAAGAAGAAGGTGGTAGTGGTAGGTGTGCTGCTGCTGCTGCTGCTGTCGCTGCGATTTTCCACTGCAGTGATTATGAAAGGTGCTCACATGTGTGTAATATTGACTTTCTCTCTCATTATCATTTTTCTCTCTTTCTCATTTCTCATTTTCTTCCTTTTCCCTCTTTCACACAGGGCAACGTCTCACCGAGCTTTAAGCCATCAATTGAATTTAGGCCAAACAACTCTCAAGGAGTAAGTGGTGGTGGTGGTGGTGGTGGTCGTCAACGCCGGAGGCGATTCGATTTAGAAACTGACAATGACGACGATGAGGATGAGGAACGGATTTCTAATCTCTCATTATCGCTGTAGGTGATCAGCATTCCAACCAAAGTCAATGGAGGCGGAGGAAATGGAGAACTTGCGGAGAAGCAGTCGTACAACTTCTCAGTCAAGGACGTGCAGAATGACGGCATTCAGGAGGCGGTGCAGCAGAACCGGCGGGAGATGTCGATGGACTCGCTGGGGAAGATTATGCTGCGCATGCAGATTCACGCCAACGATGACAGCTACCAGAACACTAGGGTGAAGATGGACCAGGCGAAGCAGGACCTGCAGAAGTACAACACCAAGGTCATTCAGCAGGGCGACCCAAACGTAGGGCGGAAGGTGAAGGTGAAGAGGCCTGCAGGAGGTGGTGGAACCTTTCCTGGTAACTCCAAGTCGCTCCCGAACAAGCCAAACTTTAATGGAGGTAGTAGTGCCGAATTTAGCAGCAGCAGCAGTGCATCATGTGCTAATGCGACTTTTTCCTCATCTTCCAATTTAGCTCCAGCGACGACGTCTTCTGCCGCTTCTTCTTCCTCCTTATCCTCATCCACCGCCGCCCCTGCCTCAATGTACAACAAAAAGTCACCCTCGATGCCTTCATCGCACCTTCTCACTTCGATGCCCCGGTTCGGCAGCAAGTTCACTACCAGCTCAGCTTCCACTGCGACTGGTGGTTCTTCCTCAAACTCAAACTCAAATTCGAGCTCCTCAAACAGTCTTCTTGCAGCGGCAGCAGCAGCGAACAGCAGGCAGTCAACCATGTCGCCGCCGCTACCCGAGGCTACGAAGAGGGCACTCCGCGAGACCATAGTCCACCTGCTCGCCCTCAGGCCGATGAAGCTGGGCGAGCTGATGGGCAAGGCGCAAGAGAAGGTGCCCGGCTTCTCCCTCACCACGCCCTCCTCCACATCGTCGACAAGGGAGCAGTTGCTCGCCGTCATCAACGCCGTCGCCTCGACGAAGGACTCGGCGGTGGCCGGCGGCACGCCCCTCTACCACCTAAAAGAGGGCGGCTGGGAGGAGCTGCAACTGGACTGGCCGCACTACAGCAGGGAGGACCGAGAGCTGGCGATGAGGCGGAATCCGCTCATGGCGGTAAACCACGTTTCACCGACGACGACGACTGCTCAGAATGCTAATGGTGCTAGTAATCACCACCACAGCCAACACCCTCCTCTTCCTTCAACTTCGTACAATGCCAACCACCCTCACCCAAAATCGTCAGCGGTTAACGGTCTGAGCAGCAGCATCTCCCCGCTCTCTGACGGCTCCTCCATTCGCTCAATGGTGCACTCTACGCCCTCGCCCACCACCAGTGATATCTGCCAACCGTCGCCGCCGCCCCCTTCGCATCCGCCCAGTCTTCTCACTACGTCCCACTCCTCTGGCAGCAGCAGCCATCACCACCAACTTCAGCTCCAGAATAACAAGGCCAAGGATTTTTCACCTCCACTGAGCAACGGCAGCAGCAGCAGCACTGGCAGTAGCGGCTCTGATCGTCCCAGGCACAATAGCAGTAATCAGCAGCAGCAGGCTCTGAAGCGAGTGGGTAGTGGAGTTGGTAATTACGATGGCCGATACTCTTCCAACAACAACAACAACAACATCATCAATGGGCTGAAGAAGTTTAAGACGACCAACAGCAGCAGCAGCAGCAGCCATTACAACAACAACAACGGCAGCAGCATCAGCTCAAAAGTTGGCAGTGATGGCATGAAGTCCAATGGCGGACCGAGCCACAACGGCCACAATGGCCACAACAGCCTCAACAGCAGCAGCAACGCCAAGCAGCAGCAGCACCCGTACAGCCAGTACACGCGCATTCAGTCGGCGGAGCAGCTGGCGGCCTACCGCGCCGACTTCTACGCCGAGTTTCCCGAGTACCGGAAGCAGTTTGAGTACGTGGACGGCGTCTCGCGGGAGTTTGAGCGCCTGCGGGAGGTGGTCCTCTCCAAGGACGAGGACTCGGAGGAGTGGCAGGTAAGGGTTCACAGTGTGTTTTGAAAGAGAGGCAGTTTGAACGGGGGCTTTATTCAAACTTGCTATTTGTTTAGGATGCCGTCCGCCAGACGATAGTGAAGTACGAGGAGGTGAAGAACGACTCGCGCTTTTCGTGGGCGCAGAAGCGGCTGCAGCACCTGCACAATAAGCTGCTGCACATTAAGAACCTCATCATTGAGTACAACCAGCGGCATGGAGGAGGGGCTCTAAGTGCTGCCAGTGGACATGGTGGAGGAGGTACCTCGGGTCATGAGGCGATGCCAAGGCTCTTGGGTGGTGGTGGTGATCGCGGTGATCGCCGCCCTGCATTCTGAAGAAGTGCCCAAACAAATACCACTGTACTGAAAAAAGCATTCAACAAACATTTCTCTACTCTATTGCATAAAGTCACTCAAACTTTAAAGCTCAGTGTGACTGATGTTGCTGCTGCTGGGATGGTTAAAGCGATGATGATGGTTGAAATGTGGTGGTGGACAACAAACCAACTCCTTCTGATATTGCAATATTGCACAAAAGTCTCTGTCTCTGTCTCTTTCACTTCCGAATACCAAGCACTTAGACAAGCAAGCAAGCAACACACACACACACACTTTCCGTTCTCAATGTTTTGATTTCTGTACACGCCACCTCCTTCCGCTCTTCCACTCACAATGTTCCAATGTTCCAAGCTAGTCAGGTCACCCCCAGAACACTACTACCGCCACCACCACTATCAGCAACATTATCATCACCGCCCCAATTAATGTTATATCAGCAGCCATCATCAGCAAACAGGGCCCCCCTTTCGAACCCGGTCCCCCTCCTCCTTCCCACTATATTACTATTCACTTTTTAATTTACTTCAACCTTTGTCTGTTAAAAACCGTACATATAATATTCAGTAATTGCACTTTGCTGAGTACTCTCCTTCCTTCAAATCTCACTCAGTTTTGGTTCTTACTACTATTTTCCTACAGTGCTCTCCCAGTTAACTCCTCTCTCTCTCTCCCTGTGGTACGCAATATTTGCCCCCTCCTGAAACACATTTGTTCACCCCAAGCAAGCCATCAACGGTTTTTGTACGCATCATCGAGTGCCATCACCCCCACATAACTCCCGCAGTGATAATTCTCTCTCCCTTTTCAGTACCACTTCATCACCCCCACTTCTTCTTCTTCGTTTTTCCCCTTCCATTCTCAAAGGTTCCTTTCTCTTGTTTTTCTCTGTTTTTGGGAGAAGGCGTCCACTTTCTCCCCAAGCAATGTTTTGTTGTGTAACCACCACATTGATGATCCTTCCTTCCACATTCTTCTTCACCACACTCACCACACTTGCTCTACTCATTCTCTCTACTTTTAGACTGATTACGCTTACGCTGATTAAACAAAAAAAATGTGATAAACAAAACCCCAGTAATAGTATTGTTGTTACTCGTCAAACAATATGATGATGCTGATGACGATGATGATAAATGATGATGTTAACCCCTTTCCTTAAACAAACAAAAAATAAAAAACAGTCGTTACTATATTTGTTTTTATGTTCAAAGTCTGTTAGGTTATAAAGAATAATTTTGTCTACTGAAGAATAAAGAGGGAGAATGGGGGTGAACGCTTGGTTTTATGGCCTTCGTTGATGATTTCAAGGCCGTTTACGGTGTTGTTGGTGTTTAGGTCGATCTTCAAACGACGGTCAAACGATGGCGGTGTTTGTGATTGTTGCGGTTGGTGGTGGTGGAGTGAAAGCGGTTCGAGGGAAGGCAAAAGAGAAGGAGCAGGAGCAAAAGAAGATAAAGAAAGAACAGAGCGAAGATAATATAATAACTGAAGGAGGAAATCATGGAGGAGGATAAATGTGAGATAAGATGCAGAAGAAGTAAGAGAGAGAGAGAAAGAACTTAAGAAGTAAGGTGTAAAGTGCGAGAGGAGAACTTTTGTTGTTGTTGACGCTTTGAGAACCGTTTCAATTCTCAAAGTGTCACTTGGTAATAATTACTGTGGTGTCGCTCTTTAGTCGTGCTTGGCTGTAATGGGAATAAAGAGAGAAAGAGCTTTTAGTTTTTGGAAAAAACAGGAAGACGAAAAGAAGAAAACTGACCACTGTCAATGACGTTCTTGACGGTGTCCTTTGCCTTGCCCAGAGCGGCGTCAATCTTGCCGTGGTTGGAGAGGAAGAAGCGCTTGATGTAGTTCCGGTAGAGGTACACGGCGCCATTGTTGACGGGGCTGAAGCACCAGACGAGGAAGACAACCTGCCAACAAAGGAAAAAGAAGAAAAGAAAGGGAAAGGGGAAAAAACCCCGATGTTAGTGACGTTCTACACACTTCTACACTTTGGTCGAGTTCAGTGTTCAGTTTAGATTAGCAGTAAGAGCGCCCAGATTTAATAGCCAGGCGTTGCGATGCGATGCGATATGAGGAGAGGAGTGAGAGCGCTGTCTGTGACTGTTTCTGTCTGTCTGTTGCTAAAAATAGGTGTACCTTAGCGAGCCAGTAGAAGGGGAACCAACTGAGGAGCCATCCGCTGAAGAAGTCAAAGAGGCTGAAGAGCGCAAAGACTACCCAGTAAGTGAGCCACTTCACGTCGTCGTCCGTCTGATGTGTCTCCAGGGCGGCGATGCTGTTTAGTAGTGAGAAATAGAAGGAGGAAAAGGAATGGAATGAAGCGATCGAGTTCTCGAAAAATCTCTTCCAGAAAAAAATCAACACTTACGACTTGTAGGCGGGGTAGACGAAGCCGACCAGGTTGCAGACCAGTTGGGCAAAGTACCCGAAGATCATGTAGAGGGAGAAGAGGCCAAAGACGCCTGTTGAAATGTGGTAGAAATTGGTTAGGTTAAGGATGACAATGCCTAATCTTTAAACAACAACGCACCTTGAGCGATGTAGATCCGCTTGACGCCGGTGAGCGACTCAATCTTGGTGGCGTAGTCGTTGACCGGGCCGGGCGTCTTCAGGTACTTGTCGACGCCGTCGACGACCTGCTGGTACTTGGCTGACATGATGAAGAGGTGAAGAGGGTGGTGGTGGTGATGGGTGACGAGGTAACAAGCTGGACACTGACTAAAGAAGAAGTCTTCTCGGTACAAACGGCAAGAGGTGATGAATGGTCAGTCAGAGAGAGAGTCAGTCAGTCAGTTGCTAGCGGTGTCGCTGTGGAGTGGTGGAAAAGGAAGAGAGGAGATGAGGTGGAGGAAAAATTGTGAGTAGTATCAAACAGCATAAAAATACTGTGCAAGTATCGTCTGGTGGCGGTGATCGTGGTGGTCGTGGTAGTAGTGGTGGTGATGGTGTAATAATTTCCAGACACTCTCTCTTGCGACTCCCTTAGTGCTTAGTTGCGCAGCAACAAAGCACACTTACTCACTCACTCAGGCTAACCAATAACTCTCTCTCTCTCTCTGGCTCTGCGACGAGGCTCGTTGAGATTCGCAGCTTGCACTCTCGCACTCTCTCCCGTTCTCCTCAGCTCCCCTGACTCACGTTTTCTCGCTGCTGCCATTACTACTGCTCAACGAATTTCCATTCCCCAGGAGAAAGAGAGTGTGTGAGGCGCGCGCCACTGAAAAGTGCGATTGGCTGTGGCACTGAGAGTACTGAACGGTGGAAGCGGCAGCTGAACGGCGGTGTGGTCTGGTCTGGTCGTGCCTGAAGACAGTGCCACTTCCTCTTCGGCTGTGGTCTGGCCAGCAGCAGCGGCCTCAGCAGCGACTTCCTCGACGGCGGAATAAGCAAAGACGCAAAGATAGACAAAAGTACAACGGCGCACAACAATGGTCGTACAATGGCAGTGCTGCAATGCTGTGCTGACCGGACACTGTACAAACAACGGCAGTACATACTGAGATGCCTGCCTGCAGATACGAAATTGTCAGGTCGTGATGGTGGTGATGGTGGTGGCAGTGGCAACGACAGTGCAACAGTAGTGGAGGTACTTCAGCTGAAGGCCAACTTGGCCAACAACTGTGCGAGAGAACGGTGCACTGAAAAAAAGTGCATTGGGCGCCTCTTGGTGATCACTGATCAGTAAAGCCATCATCGAATTTTCAATTTCTAATTGACTGTCATTGTGTGCTTTTGGAAGCTAGAAACAAAGAGATGGAAAAGAATAGATTAGCAGCTAATTTGGATAATTGTTGGACCGCTGAATAGTTCTAAATTGCAGAGTTTTGTAGTATTTTGTGTGGAGTGCTTCAAGAGTGCTGGGTGTCCAGCACCTTTGCCTTCTATCCTCGAAAGGCGTTCTTCTCATTACGAATGGCCGCCATAGTGGCCACTGGATCACCCCCGGTCACTCCAGCGTGCGCCTGGACAGTGGCCTCAGTAACTCGCATGAAGGGATTGACCGCCTTTTCGGTGGCCACCGTCGAGGGCACCGTCGGCCGCCCCTCCGCCTTGCACTTCACCGCCGTCTCCAACAGGCGGTCGATTGCCTCATTCTGCGGCTCGACGTGCTTCGCAAACTTCAGATTACTCAGCGTGTACTCGTGGCCGCAGTAGACCTTGGTGTGGTCGGGAAAGCTGCCGATGATCTTCACCAGATTGTTGTACATCTGCTCGCCGTTCCCTTCGAAGAACTTTCCGGCGCCGGCGATGAAGAGCGTGTCACCTGATGGGAGGGGTGGGTGTAAATAGAAATAGAAACTCTTGGTCAGTTTTTTGGGTTCGATTTTGATGATTTGATAGCATTTCTTACCGGTAAAGAGCGAAATGTCCGCCTCATCCGTCGAATTAGTGACCTTGTAGCAGATGTGTCCTCGCGTGTGACACGGCGTGTGGTAGCAGTCCACGGTGACACCGCCGAAGGTGACCCGGTCGCCGGTGGTGACAATCTGCGTCACCGCCTCTACGCGGTCCTCGCCGCCGAGGATGCGAAGCTTATCATCATCCTTAAAAGTGGAAGCCAACTCCTTGTTCCCCCCGGCGTGATCCCAGTGGTGGTGGGTGGTGAGCACGGTGGTCAGCTTTACCCCCGCCCCGAGCTCTTTCACCTTCTCGAGGACGGTACTCGGCTGGACCGGGTCGACGACGGCCGCCTCCCCCGACTTTTTGTCCACCAGGAGGTACATGTAGTTGTCCTCAAGGGCGGGCAGAATGTGGACGTCCATGTTGCGGTGCGAGGTGTTCAGAGTGGCCAGTCGGTGGCTATATCGGCGCAGCAGCAGTGTTGATGCCAGCCAGAGGCCTGCAGTGAAAAGTGGTGGTGATGATAGTGTGACATGATAAACAAAGACAGTGGGGATTTTGCACCCAAAGAATCGATTTGAGCAAAGCCCAGGCAATCACCGGACACCGGTAATGGATCTAACACAAGCAAAGTAGTGGTTCGAAAAGAGGTGTTGTTTTTTCGCTTTATTCAACAAAACAGATGTTTATATTATTTGTTGTTGGTGCTGTTGGTGTTTAGTTGGACTCGTCGACATTCTCCGTCTGCAGGCCCTTGAAGGAGCGCACCGGGACAATGCTGACCAGCGTGTACAGCTTGTGGGTGCTGTCCTCGTCCTCGTTGCGTCTGCGGGCGAGTCGGACACGGACGCGGAAGGGCACATTGCGGACGCCCTGCGACCAGACGAACTTGTTCAGGCGGGTCTCGATGCGCACGTCGTCGGTGCCCATCTGCTTCTGGGCGAACTTCTTGATCTCCTTGATCGCCCGGGGGGCGCGCTTCTTGAAGCCGACGCCGTGCAGGCGCTTGTGCAGGTGGATGGTGTACTCGCGGGTGATCACCTCGCTCAACGCCGACTTGCTCTTCTTGTCGCCGCGCGCCTTATGGTTGACCATGGTGAGGAGCTGGTGGGGATGAAAGCGGACATAAGAAACGGAATAGAAATAGAACCAAAATGTAATTTGATTAGAGCTCTCTGGCCAGAACTGAGATCAAAACAATCACAGTCTTGGTGAGTGTGTTTGTGTCTGTCTGTGTGAGTGCTAAAGTGGCCGATGCCGGTGATTGCGCGGGCTGAAGGCACGCTCAAACAATCAATTCTTTGCGTGCAAAAGTTGGGGGTGGGGCGGAAGTGGGGAACAGGACAGCAAAAGAACTTACCTTTTTGGAATAGCTTCGAAATGGGCATCCAAAGAAGAGCGATTTTTCGAAAGAGCGAGAGGAAGCTAGAGGAGGAAGCGTGGTAAGCTGGCCAGAAAGCGGACAGACTGACGGGTTAAATCGTAGAGGACGTAACCTGAGGAGAGAGGGAAAAGGTGCGACGTTTCTTTCTGGTTCATTCTGGTAGCGAGGATTTTTTGAATGACCAGACAATACTTTCGTCTAACGATATTAGAGAAGGTTCTATTTTAGGTATTTGGGTTCTGACCAGAGAAGTTTGAACTTAGTAGACTGAATCAGGAGTAAACAAAATCCTTGTTTTGGTATTACAAAAATTCTGTTTTCAAGCAAAACAGAGGCTGCCGTTTTGCTTTCTCTCATTCTTTGAACTTCATTCTGCCATTCTGGTCACCTTTTAACCATTCAAAGAATGAGACAGAAGATACTCCAGAACTTCAACCCTCACCACGACCATCGTGAACATGCAAATGACGTCAAGCACGCGCAGACGTCAGGCCGCCACCACTACCAGGGCGCCTCTCTGGTTGAAGAGTGGCGCTGAATTAGTGTGTGCTAGGTGCTAGCAGGCAGCCATTCAACCGACGCCGACGCCTGGACAACACACAAGCGCACAAACGCACAACTGTCATTTGCAGTCTGTTTCAGTTGTTGTTCACTTGACAGCCTCCAAACTGCTGCTTCTGCTGGTCTCGCATCCTCCTCCGAACTGGTAAGCTGGGAAGCTGATGGTGATTCATGGTGTTCCATGCACGCATCCTGTACCAGAACTTTTTTACTGACGCCGTCTGTTTTCTTTCAGAGCTTGTGTTGTGTTTCCTCTCAACCTGAGCTTTTGCTCCTCTCAGTTTACCGAAGCAACTCGACAAAAACAAACAGAGCCACAAAGCCAGTTCAGCTCTTCAAACTCTTCGTCATCGGCCAAAACAACCACCACAACAGTTCATCAGTGCAGAGTTTATCAGCGGCGATGGCGGCCATGTTTTGCTGATATGATGCAAGCAAGCAATAGCTAGCGCTAGTGGGCGGCAGCATTAGCAGCAGTGTGAGCGCTCGCGAAAGTTTAGACATTTGCATCATCATCATCATACGACTCACTGAAACTCAGGCATTCAGCCACAGAAGCAGCAGCAGCGGCTACTGCTACGAAGACTATTTATTTGATTGTCTGCCTTCAGTACCAACTGTTTTCTAGTTGTTTGTGACAGCTCACCGCCCTCCTCCCCACCAATGGAGGCCAACTGCAATGGAGTGCTGTCGGCGGTAGTGCCCGAAAACGGCCTAGAAAAAGTTCCTCTCGATGACGACGGTGGAGATCCCTCAAATCGTCCACTCTCTTCTTCAGCCTCTTCCTCCTCCTGTTCCTCATCAACAGCCTCCCTCTCAGGTCAACCCTCAAAGCTGAAGAGTGGCTCAGAAGATAATAATCAGTCAAAGAACGATAAAGCCCCAGCCTTCATGCGCAAATTCGACGTCTTCGTGCAGTACCTCGCCTCGAAGGGCGTCTTCATCATCGACTGCAAGTCGCTGCTCGACGGCCGCAGCTGCTCCGTCCAGCGCGAGTACGAGGACTTCCGCGGCTTGCACGACCTCCTGGAGACCCTTTCCCGCCGCGTCACTATCACCCCGCCCTTGCCGCCCTTCTGCCCCCTGTCGGAGCTGCTGGACGCCGACGAGGCGCCCACCGAGCAGCAGGCGCACCTCTTCTACTTTGGCGGCGAGGCCCTCAAAACTCTCGGAGAGTACAAGATCGTGCCCAGCCAGGCGGCCGCCTTTGCCTACTACCTGGACGCCGTCCTCCGCCACCCCCTTCTGGGCTCCATCGCCCAGGTGGAGGAGTTTCTGGCGCATGCGCGCTTCGCCCGCCCGGAGATTGACACCGCCCACTTCAGCCACCGCCGATCGCTCTTTAACAACAACAGTTCTAAAACTCAGTCCTCATCTTCTTCGAACTCGATTCTGAGCTACGTCTCCTCCAAGTTTGGACGAAGTGGCAATGGAGCTAATAGCAATGGAGTCAATGGAGCCTCCTCCTCCTCTTCGGGAGTTTCTCCCACCGCCTCCTCCTCAATCTCAGACGCCGCAAACGGCACCGGCGGCGAGGAGAGCTTCTACGAGTGCTGCCGCGCCCACACGGCCCTCGCCGAGGAGAAGCTCTCGGCGGTGAAGGGCAGCCTGGAGGTGGTCCTCGCCAGCACCACCAAGCTGGCCAATGTGATCTCACACCTGTCCACCTGCGTCCTCGCCACTCTGGTCATCAACGCCCCTGATCAGTCGACGAAGAGCTCTTCAGCCTCAACTACCACCACCACCACCTTCTACCGGACCTTTGTCAGCTCGCTGGAGAAGTACCGCGCCCACCTCGAGGTGGAGGCGCCGATGACGGAGGAGACGCTGCTCTCCGCCCTCCGCTACCTGCTCGCCTACAACGCCTCCTTCCGCTCGATGCTCGCCCGCCGACAGGAGCTGGCGCTCGCCTACGAGACGGCCAATCGCAACTTTCAGCGGCAGATGGACAGCGGCAGCGGCGGTGGTATGGGCGGCGGCAGCAGCGCCTCCAAGAAGAACTACGAACGGGCGGCCGCGGAGAAGCGCCACGCCGAGGCGGACTTTGAGAAGTTCAACGAGTCGGGTCGCGAGGAGGTGGAGCGGTACCAGGCGCAGCGGGCCCGCCTCCTCGCCACCGCCATTGGCCGGTACGTGGAAGGCCAGCTGGTGATGGCGAAGCACACTGCCGCCATGCTCAAGGGCTGCATCGCCAGTCTGAAGGCCATTGAGTGAGGACAGTCATTTTGATATATTGATGGGAACTTGTCGTTGATCTAGTTTTTGTTACACTCTCTCTTGTTCTTGTTCTTTCCTCCCCCTCTTTTCTATTGTTCATTCTTTGTTTATATTATTACTTTACTTTACTACTATTACTACCGGTGAGCGTATCGTACAGGATGATGCTTGTGTACAGGAATAAAGAAAGAAACTCATGAAAAAAGGTGTGATCGGTGATCTTGATTAGCAGCGGAAAAAGAGAGAGGGAAAAACGGTTCCAAAATTGAACTAGATAGAGACCAGCGGAATGAATGGTTGTGTGCAGAAAGGGGTGGCGAAAAGTACAAAAGACGACGACACTTTCTCTAGTCGGCCTTCTTGCCCTGCAGCTCCGCCTTTTCCGCGATCTGGTCATCCGAGTAGGCCTGGTAGACGAAGCTGAAGAGGACGACGTGGACGACCAGGACGGCGATGATCGCAGCGTAGATGTTCGCCCAGTGGTCGGTGGTCCAGCGGGCCGCCAGGACGCTGTTGGAGATGAAGTAGCTGGCCAGCGGGAGGACGATCATCGCCATGCTGTAGACGACCAGCTTGCGGATGGGCGTCATCGTAGTGGTGGATTTGGTGGTGGTGAAGATTGGCAAAAAGTTTTAAAGTTCTGGTCGCGGACAACGGCGTTCTTTGCGTTTCTGTACGACAGGCGTAAACAACACTGGTGGTCGCCTTTTTGTGTTTTGCAGTTTTTCCAGCGTCCGTCCTCTGCGAGCGCCCCCAAAGTTGGTTTTTTTTCGGCCGCCGCTTCTGCTGTGCTGCAGTGCTGCCACGCTCAGAGGTGGGAATCGAGTCCACTTTTCCGCTGTAGCTACACAGCCAACGTTACGCGTCCTCTAGCGTTGGCTGTGTAGCTACAGCAGAAAAGTGGACGCGATTCCCACCCCTGGCCACGCTCCATGCTCGCTCTTTCTCTCTCTCTTTCACTTCCTCTGCCTTTCTGCCGCTGCCTTCGCCGAACCACTGGTAAACAGTCTCATTAACGCCGAAAATGGTAAGTTCCCGGACCCTGCTCGGGTCCCGCAGGTAACCCGAAACACCTACTGACCGAAAAATACTTCCTCTCTCTCCTCTCCTCAGGGTCGCGTTCGTACCAAGACGATCAAGAAGGCGTCGCGGGTGATCATCGAGAAGTACTACACCCGCCTGACGATGGACTTTCACGTGAACAAGAAGATCTGCGAGGAGATCGCCATCATCCCCAGCAAGCGGCTGCGCAACCAGATTGCCGGCTTCGTCACCCATCTGATGAAGCGCATCCAGCGCGGCCCCGTCCGCGGCATCTCCATCAAGCTCCAGGAGGAGGAGCGCGAGCGACGTGACAACTACGTCCCAGAGGTACGTGTCCTTCTGTTTGTTTGTTTTGCTCCAAGAATTGTTCGTTAACGATCTTGTTTGTCTCTTCTAGGTCTCCGCCCTGGACAACGTGATGATCGAGGTGGACAGCGACACGTTCCAGATGCTCAAGGAGCTGAACATGGACAAAATCTCCGGTCTGCAGCTGACGAGCACCACCCCCGCCAGCAGCGGCTTCCGTGGAAACACCGGTCGCAATTAAATGTTTTGACTCTCATTAAGTTCTACTGAATAATAAAAACACCCGTTCAGTTATCATCGCTATCAAAGTCTGCCTTTCTGTTTGTTTGGGGTCGTTCTTGTTTTGCGACCAAGCCAAAAGCAGTGGTTTGTTGACAGAAAGAATTTTTAGCTTTTGTGCTTAGTCTAGCTCAATCGACATGAATTCTAGTTTATCTAGAGTAACTGAAAACCACCTTTATCAGCTTATCAACAGAGAAATCTTGAAAAGTGGATCAAATCTCTGAATTATTTTTTAGTTTGAGAAATATTTTGGAACTTTTTTCGGGAACTTTGCCCAAAATCGTCGCCTCTCTTCTACGTTGAAGCGAGAGAATCGTTGAATGTTTACGTTTTCTGAGCTATGAATTCCATCAAATGGGTGGGTGTTCTACTTAATTAAACCTCTCTGTGGCCTTCTTTGGCTGGTTTCCGGTAGCAGCAATGCCGCGAGACTTTACCCGAGCCTGCAAGTCACAAACCTCGCTCAACAGTCGCCAAAAGCAAGAGTGCAAAGATTTGTAAGCTTGTTGAAAACAAAGTTGTTGTTCTGTTTTGCTCATCCTTTACCTCCTCTCGTTGTTTCTAGAACCAAACAAATTCGAAGCATCCTTTCAAAGGGCTGCGATGAGCGAACTGCAGAGGAGGAGACGCTGCTGAAGCAGTACAAGCCCATCGTCCGGCTGGTAGAATCACAACGACAGTATCAGCTGCTGAAGCAGACTCGCCAACTCGAGGTCGAGGACGATGTCCAACTGCTGGAGAAGAAGGTCGCCCAGCTGGCGGAGCTGATGCGCGCCAGCCGCCACACTGTGATCTACACGGGGGCGGGGATCAGCACCTCCGCCTCGATACCTGACTACCGAGGACCGAATGGTGTCTGGACGCAGCTCAAGGCCGGCTTCAGCGCTCCCGCGGTCGATGATCTGGTCTTTGCAGGTAATGATGCCTTTCTATTTCTATTTTGAAAGCTTATGAACTTCTTTTTCCATCTCATCCACCCCTAGAACCCACCTTCACTCACATGGCCATCGCCGAACTAGTCAGACGGGGCCTGGTGGGGCACGTCGTCTCGCAGAACTGCGACGGCCTCCACCTTCGCAGTGGCCTCCCCGAGGAGCGCCTCTCCGAGATTCACGGCAACATGTACGTGGAGGTGTGTCGCCGCTGTGACGCCCACCTCCTCCGCTCCTTTGACGTCACCGAGCGAACGGCTCTTCGGCGGCACGACACTGGCCGATTTTGTAGAGCCTGTGGACCTGAAGAAGAGGAATCCCCTCTGATGGACACCATCGTCCACTTTGGCGAGAAGGGAAAGCTCAAGTACCCGCTCAAGTGGGAGGCGGCTGCAGCGGCCGCCGCCCAAGCCGAGCTGATCATCGCCATCGGCAGCAGCCTCAAAGTGCTCCGGCGGTACCAGTGCCTTTGGCCGCTGGCCTCCTCCTACGTCTCTTCTAAATCGGCAAAGCGGAAGCCCAGCCTGGTCATCATCAACCTCCAGTGGACGCCCAAGGACTCGCAGGCGACGCTGAAGCTGAACGGCAAGTGCGACCTAATTATGCAGCGCCTGGTGGCCGCTCTCGACGTCGCTCCCATCCCTCCCTACGACCCCACCACCGATCCGGTGGTCAGGAGGGCGGTGCCGCTCAGGGCCGAGGAGGAGGCAACCTGTCACCGGACGAAGCTGGAGGAGGTGATGGCAGCAAAGACGCAGCACGAAAGCATCACCAGCACTTCCTCCACCTCCTCCTCTTCAGTTGATAAAAAGCTGACGCCAGGCTGGTTTGGAGTGGGGCTGAAGAAGAAGTAGTGATGATGGTGTGTGTTTCATCTTTCGTCTTCCGTTTTCAGCTGTATATTCTCTCCACTTCTCATTGCAAGTAAAGGTTCATCTTGTGTGTACAGAATAATAAGTTAAAAGGACACCTCAGCTCAGCTCTGCTACTGCTTCTGCAGCTTCTCCAGACGGACGCCAAAGTCGGCGATGATGGCCTGAACGGCCGCCGACTTGCTCTCCAGCAGCTCCTTGAGGCTCTGCAGATTCTGGCCGTTTTTCTCCAGGGAGATCTGAATCTCCGCCTGCATGTCGCGCATGCTGTCAAGTGTGGTGGAGAAGTGGCAGGCTGACGGGTAAAAGAAGAATTAGAAAGATTTTTTAAATGGAAATCATCTCTTACCTTGCTCCTGAACCTCGCTGAGCACCTGCAGCCGCTCCAGGACGTTCGGAAGCGTCTTCCGCTTGTCCGACGTGAGGACGTAGTAGTTGTAGAGCTCGTTTAGCTTATCGGAGCTGTTCAGCGCCTCCAGGCTGCCCCGTTTGTCGGCAATGGCCGCCAGCTTCTCGAGGATGCCGTGCAGGCGGGCGTCGACGCGCTCCAACGAGGCGTGATCTAGCTGCACCACCTTGTTGCTCAGCTGAATGACCACCGCCATCACCGACTGGTCCTTCAGGAGGCTGTTCATGAAGGCCGCGTCCTTGGGCGTCTCATTCAGGCCGATGATGGTCTCGATGCGCTTCAGACGCTGCTCGAGGTAGTTCAGCTTGCTCAGCTCCAGGACGGCCTCCTTGTCGGGCTTGCAGAAGAGCTCGTACTTGACCAGCGGTGAGCCGTCTGCTTTGGAGGTTGCTGCTGCTGCCGCTGATTTGACATCTTTTGCGAGGAACGTCGGTGCTGTTAGCGCCGCCGCCGAGTTTGACTGGCCGGCTAGGCGAATCTCCTGCAGGTTGGAGAGCTTCGCCGCCAGGTCGGCGGCATCATGGGCGACGTCTTCGGCACTGGCGCCCTCCTTTTCACTGGCTTCAAGGCCGCTCTTCAACTCCTCGATCTCCGCCTTGAGTCGGTTAAACTTGGCCAGATAGGACTCCTTTGATTCGGGCTGAATGAAAAGAGTTGGAATGTTAGAAAACAAAATTCTAAAATAGAAAACGACATCACCGCCAACTTACCCCGCTTCTAATCGACTGCTGGCCGACCAGATCATAAGAGGCAAACTTCTGAAAGGCATCACCCGTTCCGGTGGGGATAATCTCAATGGAGGCATCGGTAATGGAAGAATGTTGTTGGTGGTGGGCGGCGGAGGATGACGCCTGGTCCGCCTCGGGCAGGTCGTCCGACTCGAAGACGTCCCGCTCACCGGAGGCGATGAAGGGCAGGTTGGCGTATTTTGAGGAGGTGTTCATGGTGTTCCAGAGCTAATTTAGAACCAGAAAGCGAAGAAGCCAAGATTGGGTTCTACTTTTTGTTGATGTTGGTGTTCCCCTTCACCTCGAGTTGACAAGTGGAGAGACCAATTTTTTGTTTTGTGTTGTTTTGGCCAACTTCGCAGCCGCCGCCGACGAGTGCTGTGGAAACGGACGCACCGCCGCGGCACACGTGCAGAATTTTTTTCCAGCCAAAACAACGTGTTTTGTTGTTTTGGTTCTAGAAAAAGCACACATCCGATCTTAAAGATGAACATCAAAGGTGAGAGATTGTCTGTTCAGGTTTGGGTGTTAAAGTGTTATCAAAGCCTTTATCTAATCGACTACCATTACTTAGCAGAAAAGCCCACCGCCCTCGAGCGAAAGAGGAAGAAGAAGCTGCAGCAGGTGAAGCAGTCTCGGCTGATCATTCGCAACCTCTCCTTTAAGGCGACGGAGGCCGACATCCGCAAGGCCTTCGAACCCTTTGGCACCATCGTCGACCTGAACCTGCCGAAGAAGGAGGATGGAAAGCAGCACCGAGGCTTCGCTTTTATCACTTACGAGAACATGGGCCCCTCGCTGCGGGCGATCAAGCACCTGAACGGCAAGGAGATTCTAAAACGAGCCATAGCGGTCGACTTTTCGCTCAACAAGACTGCCTACACCAGTCAGCTTCAGAAGGAAAAGAGTGCTAAAGGTTTGTTTTAAGGTTTTCAGTTTATAGAATCTCTAACTCGGATTACTTTTCAGAGGAAAGCAAACCGACGATAAAAGATGAAAATAATAACAAAAAAATAAATAAAGAAAAAGAGGCAGGCACTTCTAAAGATGAGAGCGATGAAAGCGAAGAGGATTCAAGTGATGATTCTGAAGAAGAAGAAGAAGCAAATGAAACAGGTACCAAAGCAAAAGTAGATGATAATGACGATGAAGAAGAAGACGATGATGATGATGACATTGAAATTGATGATGAAAGAGAGAAAGAGGACGATGATGATGATGACGACGACGACGACAATCCACAGAGCAAAAAAGCCAAAAACCGCAAACCCTCCAAGCCGAGCGACGTCTCCGAGGAGAAGACCGTCTTCATTCGCAACCTCGACCTGGACACCACCGAAGCGGACCTCGCCGAGCTCCTCCGTTCCGGTTTCGGCCCCCTGGAGTACTGCAAGGTGGTCATCAACCCGTACACTGAAAAGAGTCGCGGCACGGCCTTTGCCAAGTTCAAGCGCCGCGAGGACGCCCAGAAGTGCCTCGAGGAGGACCCGGAGAGCGCCAAGCTGTACATTGACGGACAGCGACTGACGGTGACGCTGGCCGTTTCGCGAGACAAGCTCGAGGAGCTGGAGACGGCGAAGCACAACCGCCACAAGGACAAGCGGAATCTGTACCTCGCCAAAGAAGGTCTCATCTACCCGAACTCGCCGGCGGCTGTGGGCGTTTCTCAGGCAGACCTGAAGAAACGCCTTCAGTTGGAAGAGGCAAAGCGACGCCTCCTGCAGAACCTCCATCACTTCATCTCCGACCGGCGCCTCTGCGTCCACAATCTGCCGCCCTCGGTCACCGACGCGAAGCTGCGGGCTATTTTTCAGAACGCAGTTAAGAAGGATAAGAGTGCTAAGATTTTATGGGTAAGTAGAAGCTGGTGTTTTGAGGTTTAAGGTTTGATAAATTTTTTTGTTTTGCTTTTTCAGGCAAAAGTCATGTGCAACCGCAGCCGCGCCGGCGACCGAAAGCTGGGCAAGTCGAAGGGCTTCGGCTTTGTGGAGTTTTCCGAACACCGACACGCCCTGGCCGCCCTCCGTCAGCTGAACAACAACCCCACTGTCTTCACCGCCGAACGGCGGCCGATAGTGGAGTTCTCTGTGGAGAATAAGATGGCCCTCAATCGAAAGGCCTACCGGGCGATCAAGCACCAGAATGTGACGGCAGCGGCTGTTTCTGCTGCTAAAACTTCTGAAACAGGCGGAAAATCAACAGAAGAGGCAGCAGCCACTGAAGACGGTAGCAGCAAGCAGGCAAAGAGGAAAGCTCGTAAGGATAGGAAGAAGAATAAGAAGGGCCAGAAGGAGGAGGCGACCTCTGCTGCTGCTGAAGCCTCCAAAGAATCGGAGGAGCCGACCTTCAGCGGCGTGATGACCAAGCCGCTGCTCAAGGAGGACAAAGTGGTGCTGCCCAAGCTGAACCGCCGCAAGATTGGCGAGGGCAAAAGTGAGCTGAAGAAGCGCCACAAAGCGCTCAAGGCGGAGCAGAAGAAGGCGGTCAACAGCGTGCGGCACCAGAAGAAGCTGAAGCGGCGGCAGGCGGCCGCTGAGCAGGCGAAGGAGCGGCGAGAAGCGCCCGAACGGGAGGCGCCCATCATTGATGCGCACTTTGAGCGGCGGAAGCGGGCATTCATTCAGCCCACCACCACCACCACCACCGCCTCTTCTTCCAGCAAACTGCAGAAGGACCCGCTGTCAGGAGGAGGACCTCGAAAGAAGACCAAGTGGTTCGCCCAGTAAGGAGGGAAGGAGAGGGAGGAATGGTGTTTTATGCTCTTTTTTTGTATTTATTACACATCGTTTATCATTGCCTAATGTAAGTCCAAGTTGATTACTGCTGCATTGGGCGTTTTGAGGTGTGTGAGTAGATGGAAAAGAGGGGACTACACGCGACTTTCAAGCTAGTTGGTGGGAATCTGTTGCGGTGAAAGCTGACGCATAGGCGCTGGGCACAATGATCAGCTTGCACTGAGGGAGCCCCTCTTGAAGGAGCCCACCACCCTGCTTTAGCCCACCTTTGCCCGGGACGTACTTCTCCACTTGCCTGTTTTCTGTTCAAAAATGACCCAAACAATTGAAACCAATGTCTAAATCAGTGCATCTTGTTAGCCTTGTCCAACTTACCAAAACCACTACCGCCGACAATGAACAGTTCGCCCTCAAAGTCAACTGCGGCATGTTTTTCTTCGAGGCTCAGCCAAGGGCGCCTCCTCCTGCCAGCGGTCCGTCGCCGGGTCGTAGGACTCCACGCTGGCCATCGCCTCTGGACGGTGCACCGTCTGACCGCCCACCGCCCACAGGCGGCCGGCGAAGGGCGTCAGGGTGAAGAAGCACCGAGCCGTGGTCATGGGCGCCACCAGGCGCCAGGCGTCCTCCCGCGGGTCGTACCGCTCCACGGTCCGCTCACACACGACGCCCCCTTGACTACTGCCGCCGGCAATGTAGAGGCAACCGTCACCGGTGACACTGGCGGCGGCGGCAGCGCCCCAACGGGCGAGCTTCAGCCCCGGCAGGCTGCACCAGACATTCGCCTGGCTGTTGTACCGCTCGCAGCTGTTCAGGTAGTGGTAGCTGCCGCTCTTCTGGATGCCACCCAGAGCGTAGAGGGAGCCGCCGAAGAGGACGCTGGCGAAGAGCTTTCGAGGCTGGCTCATCGGCTCAATTGGGGTCCACGAAGACAAGGGCCTGTCGATGTTCCGCCTCCAGGCTTTACCACTCGAGTCGAACTGCTTATCATGGCCACCAAAGGCGTACAGCACACTGCCGCTGGCGCCAAAGTGCTCCAGTTCTAGATTGAATTCTTTTTGCTTGGAAGGAAGCTCGAACGAAGGAAAGTTGCGGTGACAGGTGCCAACAGTTGAGTTGGGCGTCGTAGAACTCCGCCCTACCAGTGGATCGGTCAATGGCCACCAGAAGTGGCTTGGTTTCTCTTGGACGGAAGAAGGTGGTTGAGGTGCCGAAGGACAGGCTGAAATCATAGAAGGTCGTCTGCTTATTGTTCAGTAAAACATTGCTTATCAAGGTTTTTAAATTTTTCTGACGATCATATTCACGGGCTCTAAAAAGTTCACAGTTGAAGATGAAGGCGTCAATGAAGTGCCTATCTAGGCGACCAAATCGAAGGTAGTTGTAAATCAAGTCTGGCAGGTACTCTAGTCGCTCCTTAATTTCACAGTTGACCCAATCATGTATTGCCTGCCAGACGATGTATTCGCTTTTGACGTTCAGATTATTTGATGAGAGAATAAATGAAAAGGTTTCATAATCTAATTTTAAGATATAAGAACGGCCTTCACTATCAAACCAGGTCTGTGGAAGGAAAACAAGTGTGAGTTTTTAATTTGTCAAAAAGTTGTTGTTGTAAAAAAACTGTGTTTTACTTCTTCAAAGGTTTTCACATACCACGCCGGATCTTCTTGGTTATTTTCGTTTGAAGTGTTTTCCATTTTAAAAACTGTTCAAAACACACACACACACTGTCAAGTAAGATGATGCGTAAAAAAACTTCACAAGCTTGATGCTAATATCTTTTACGTTTTATTTTTAATACAAAATAATCGCGTTGTCATGGGTACAATCTTCTGATTTATCATGTAGAAAATGCACTTCTTTTGTAAAACAAGGATTTATAAAATGTATCAAGTTTGAGCTTGAGCTTGTTTCCAAGCTAAAAAACTGCGATAACGCTTAAGAAGATAAGATATAAAAGTTTCGCTTTGATAAAATGAAACCTCTAAAAATGCTTCTTTTTTACACCAATCTTTTTTTGGATTTAGTTTGTTTATTTGTGTGTTTTTTGTTTTCTACATTTTGATGTTTTTGCGCAACTTTTATACTTTAACATTACTAAATTCTGAACTAACTTATATCAGTTTAGCATCCGCCTCCATCCTCTCCTTGTACAGCCGGTCAGCCTGGCCGTTCAGCTCAACCAACGCCGGAATCGCCCGGCCTACTCGCTCGTACCAGGTGGACAGCTTAGCGGAGTACAGCTCCGACTGGACGAACTGCAGCAACGGCACGGCCACACCGAGGGAAATGTCGGCAATGGTCGGGTGGTCACCGGTGAAAAAGGCCTGCTCGCCTAGAATCGCCTCCAAAATGGCCGTCTTCTCCGCCAAATCGGCAGCTGCCTCCGCCGGAACTTCGACCTTCCTCATGAAGCGGGCAAAGAAGACGGTCTTCATTGCCTGCGAGAAGCCGGTCGCCTCAAAGTAGAGGACCTTGTCGACGGCCGCCCTCGCCCGCGGCTCGCTCGGATACAACGTACTGCCCGGGGCGTACTGGTTGACCAAGTAGGCGAGGATGGCTCGACTTTCGAAGAGCGCAAAGCCGTCGTCGACGATGGTGGGAATGGTGTGACCGGGGTTCAGAGCCAGGTACTGCGCAGTTCGGGTGTCCCCGTCGTAGGGCCGAGTTTCGATAAAGTTGACCTCTAGTTTGAGGTGCTTGGCAAGGACGGCGACGCTAGATTTAATGGTGATATGAAAATTTAAGTTTTTTAGCTAGAGTTTTAGTTTGGTTTTAGTTTAGTACTTACGTTCTCGCCGGCGGACTGACAACAGTGTAGTAGCAGTCGATGGTCATTTTTGAGCAATGTGTTTTTGTGTATTTGAAAGGCAGGATAGTTCTACAAAGTGAGGTGTTGGCCTTTTTATACTATTTGAGGCTGCTTTTCAGTTCAGTGACAGTGATCGAGATAACTGAGGAAACTGTCAAAAGGATAGCCAGCAGGATGGCTTACAGTTTCAGTGTGCAGTAGCTCTATTGCGTGTTACCACGCTGTCAAACTGTTTTTGCACTGTCAGTGCAAATGGTACATTTGTAATATTGCACAAAATACAGCACAGGGCATAAAATGTTTGCTAATTTGTTAATAACTTGCTAAACTTGTTATATGCTGGAAAAAAGGACACTAGTAGAGATAAAAAAATTATTATATTTTTGTAACGATCAAATACAAAAAAAGTTTAAAAAGTATCATCTCAACAATAATACTTTTAAGCACCATCAGCAGGCCTGGGCGGTGGGGGCGTTGTGCCCTTCGGCTTGTTGGGCGGATTATCCACCGTCCCGTAGCGAATCAGATCTCCACCGAGAGTCTCCACCTTGAAACGCATCGCCGTCGGGCGCGTCTGTTGGCCGTCGTCGTAGAGGGCCAACTGGCTGAACCTCACCCGGCCGTGGTCCTGGACGTCCTGCGCAATGACCGCCTCCATCTCCCGCCAGTTGCCCTGGTTGATGTGCGCATTTTGCGGTATAACGTTATCCAGCACGCCCTGACCGCCGAAACGGCTGCCCAGCGGGTGGCCTGCCTGATTTTTCTTGCCTTCCTCCTGACCCTCCTCTCCACCCTGTTGGCCCCCCTGGTTGCCGCTCTCTCCCAGCGCCTGCGCCTTCCTCCTCGCCGACTTGTTCATGTCAGTGCCCCGGCCCATGTGCTCTCGGCCTACCTCGGCACTTTGGTAGACGAAGCGGTCACCAGCTTCGGGATCTGTCTGAACTTGTCGTGTGGGAAACCGCTCACTGTCCGCATTCTTCGTTACCGTCGTCAAACAGGCCTGTTCGCAGACTTCCGCTGGGTCAAAATCCGTTCCCTTTGGTGGCTTGTCCCTAGGGCCGCGGTCCTCTGTAATATAGTGCCGCTCCGGTTTTGCCGGTGGTGCTTTGGTGCTCGCTGACTCAGCTGACGCTGCAGTGCTGGCAGCAGCAGCTGCAGCAGCTGCCGCCTGTGCCTTTCTCTGCTCTTCTAGTTTAAATCCGACAGAAGCTTTGCGTTGTGTTTTGACTCTACCTGGAGATTTATCCGGAGATTCTTCTGTTTTTTCTGAGGATGAGCTGTCATCCGATGTGTCGGCGTGCGTGCTGGTGCCTGTTGGACCGTTGTTCGGCTCGTCAGGATTGCCCGAGGCAGAAGCTGATTTTTGCGTTTTTTGTTTTTGGTCACCGCTCGGTTGCTGCTTTTTAGCTTTTTCACCTGTTTCCGATTGTTCTGAAAGAGATTCTGGTGTGTCATATACGTTTGGTTGCTGACTAGAGCGGTCAGCGGTTTTTCGCTTTTTAGTTTCATCTGATGATGACGTTGAAGAGGTATCATGCTGGTCTGCATTTGACGATTCAGACTTTGATGTTTCCTGTTTGCTGCCATCCGAAGATTTTTGCAAAGTTTTAGCTTTGCCAGGTTTACCTTTGTGACCATCTTCACTATCACTAGAAGATGAGCTTTCAGATTTTGACTTTGTGCCTTCTTTTTGTGTTTGATCTTTTTTTGTTTGCGCTAGTTTGTAGCCAACAGAGGCTTTTCTTTGTATTTTAGGTTTACCTGTAGTAGCATCTTTTTTTTCATTATCACTAGACGATGTTTCTGTAGCCTGTTTTTTGCTTTCTCTATTTTGTGCTAATTTGAATCCGATGGAAGCTTTTCTCAAGGGCTTATTGGCTGGTGGCGCATGCGATTTGTACTGATCAAGAGACGTGGAAGGTTTTGGTGCCAATTTTAATTTTGGAATTGATTTCAATTTGCTCGTACCACTCTTTGCCTGCTTCAACTGATAACCGACTGAGGCCTTTCGCTGTGGATAAGCTTTCAATTGGGGCTGTTTCCGGGGTGGTTGAATGCTGGCCTTTCGTTTGGTTTTATTTGTGGTACTAAACGGCTTTCTGCCACTATTTGTTTTTCTGGTCGAATGACCACCACTTTTTGTCGGCCGCATCCATCCTTTTCCGTGAGCTCGTTTTTTCCTAATTAGAAAAGTACCTTTAAGGTGTGGCTGATTAATGTAAACCGTTTTGGCATTGTTTTGGGTGACATTTTCTTGATTCAATTTTTGAAATAACGATGACCATTTTAAAGTGCCATTGGTCAAGAAAAAATTAGAAGTAACATTTCCACTAGCAACATTGTTTTGAACTTTGGTTTTTGACAATTCACATTGTATAAAAGATGTTGGTATTAAAAAGAAGAAAAATAAACCAAAGATAAAAAGTTGAAAAAACTGGTGCAGTATTATTTTCATGTTTTATTCAGTCATCAGTTTGCTGTTTTTTGTAATGATTTAAAAGCAATGTTTGTAAAATGAACTCGTCATTAACTCTAAAAATTAAGAAACTGAAACACTACATAAAAATGCCTAATTTACTTTATTGCAGCAACAAATACACAATCACTGCATTTTGCCTGAACCCATTTTCAGATAATTAACACTTCTAGCTAACAAAAAAGAGATGATAACGAGTAAGTTTATGCTGATTTCTATTTCCAACAAAATAGAATGAGCCTTTATTGAGTGCCAAAGTTGATTAAAATTATCAACAAAAAAATCTCAACGACTGTTTTAGTTTTACAAAGTTGAAGTAAACAGATATCACCAGTGTCATTTAGATTCATGCTAACTGATAAAATTGGTTGTCTTGAGAAACAGTGAAAAAAGTTAACTGGCAGACGTTGTGAAGGGTGCTGCGTAAGCTCGAGGAAGAGAGATCAACTTTGGGTTCGTGTGGCCCATCTGCAGTGTGCCACCCTCTCGCCAGCCACCCTCTCCGGGCACAAATCGCTCTACAGTGCGAATCATCTCAGTTCCTGTCAAAATAAAAAAACTGATGTTATTTGCTGCTGTTTTTCTATTATTCTCACTCACCGCCTTTCCTCTGTCCACCAACAACAATCAGCTCACCACCGAACTCTGCGGCCGCATGACAACTCCGAGGTCCCAGCGCCAGCGGTGGCTCCTCTCGCCAGCTGTCCGTCAGCGAGTCATACGACTCCACGGAGGCCAGCTCTTGATGGTCTTCATTGTAGCCGCCGATGGCCCAAAGGCGACCTGCAAAGGCGGCCAGGGCGAAGCCAAAGCGAGCCCTGATCATGGGCGCCACCGCCGTCCACCGGTCTTCCTCCTCTTCTCCTTTTTCACTAGCTGCTGGATCGTACCGTTCCACCGATCGTTCCGCCCTCCTCCTCACGTTGACGCCCCCGGCGATGTAGATGCAACCGAGGAAGGTGGTGGCGGCGGCGCCGTAACGGGCCACCGCCAGCGGTGCTACCGGTGACCACAAATTACGGGCACAGTCGTACCGCTCGCAGCTGGCAAAGGTGCGACAGGTGGTGTCGTCAAAGCCGCCAAGGGCAAAGAGAAATTGGTCCTTGAAGACGACGGTGGAGCAGTACAGTCTTCGGCTGGTCATTGCCGTCCTTTCTGTCCATTGCTGAGCATTTGCTGGAGCTGGGTTTTGACTCCACAGTTTGTTGGTTTCAGCTGCCGCTTGTTTTGAATTGCTTGCAGCTAAATAGAGTTTGCTGCCAGCAATTAACAACTGAAGATTACTTCCAGGTTGCAAACGGCAAGGCAGTTCTAGTACGGGAGAGAGGCTCCAGCGTTGTTCAGAGAACTGGTAGAACTCTGTCAGGCCGGTGTGGCCGTCGAAGCAGAGGAGGACCTGGTCTGAAAGTTCATCGTTCTGTTGTGCTTCAGTTGTTGTTGTTGTTGTTCTTCGAGGACAAAAGTAGACTGAAGTGGAGTAAAAGGAGGCATTTTGATGGATGCTCCTTATAAAGTCCTTCAGCTTCTGCTGAACATCACCCTGAAGTGAGGTGAAAAGGGCGCATCTGAAGATGTAGGCGTCAATGAATTGAATGGGAAAGAGGCCAAATCGAAGGCAGTTTGTCACCAGTCGGGGAAGGTAGTGCACCAGCCTTGTGTTCTTGTCAGCGTTCACCCAGTCGTGCACCACCTGCCAGACGAGGTACTCGCTCTGCACGTTCAGACGATTAGAAGAGAGAACTCCTGAGAGTGTTTCAAAGTCAAGCGGGAGGATGAAGTTGCGGTTGTCGATCCAGGCCTACATTTTAGTGCAAACATTGTAACAAGTGTTTAAAAGCAGTTATTCAGTAAATACCTCTTCAAAATGCTCCACTAAGTACTCTTCCATGTTTTTATAAAGAAAAAACAAAACTGTTGTTGCTTGAAATGCGCAAAAACGGATCAAGTTGTTTTGAGCGCAGCGTGTGTATGTTTTGAGTCTCTTTTTCTTTTCTCCTTTCAGCTGAGCTATCATCGTCATCATCATTAACACTGTATCTTGATTTCGTTGCCTTGCTTGATTTTTCCTTTCTACTGCTGCAGCTGCACAACTAATCTGCTGCTGCTGCCACTGAAGATATGTGTGTTGATAGTGCCAGTGTTCAAAAACTAGCATTTCTAGTGACTATTGCGCATTCAAATGGAAGCAAACATAAACGGCGATTAACATTTTAGTAATTTGGTAAACTTCCGCCATAAAGAGCTTAAAGATTTACAAAACAAGGATAGAGAGTTATGCTTGTCAGTTATAGCCTTGGCATGAATGATCCAAACAAATGTCTTCATCTACTAATGAGTGTCTAATAATAAAAATTAGCAGGACAGTTTGAAAGGGAAAAATATTTATTTTTACAAAGTTTTCAATAGCTGACAAAAAATGTGTTTCCTTTGGATGTGGTAGTGGTGATCATTTTTTGTTATATGATGTAGTGCAGGATGTTTGGACACTGATGAGCTGCGTAAACTGATGAGATCAAAGTGAAACCATAAACTCTTTGCATTCGCATCGAACGCTTTGTCATTTGAGTTGATTTGTCTGAGCTGATCGGACTATTGAACAATTGCCTGGTAAACACTTTTTACAGTTGTGAGTATAGTACAGCATTTCCACTTTATCCCCACTTTAATAAACCTACCATTGCAGACAATGTCTTCCAAACCACCAACATCATCTACTGTTGCCATCGGCATTCACCTAGGCACAACCAACGCCTGTGTGGGCGTCTTCCAGAACGGCAAAGTAGAGATCATCGTTAACGATCACGGACACCGAGTGACGCCCTCAATAGTCGCCTTAACCGACACTGAACGGCTGATCGGCGAGGCGGCCAAGAATCAGGCAATGAGCAGGAGCTCTGCCAACATCGTTTTTGACGCTAAACGCCTCATCGGTCGCCCCTTTGATGATCCACTTGTTCAGGCGGACATGGACTACTGGCCTTTTGAGGTGGTGAACGATGGCAGTGGAAAGCCGATGATCCAAGTGCAGCTCAAGGGAAAAACTAAACGGTTCACTCCGGAGGAGATCACCTCGATGGTGCTAGGCAAATTGAAGGAGACTGCTGAAGCGTTCCTCGGAGGCGGCACACCGGTCACCAACGTCGTTCTCACCGTTCCTGAACACTTCAGCGAGGCTCAGCAAAAGGCTACCAAAAATGCCGCCTCTCTTGCCGGTCTCAATGTACTGCGCATCATCAGCGAGCCAGTGGCTGCTGCCATTGCCTGTGGTGTCACCAACAAGAAGAAGAGTTGTGCCAACGCCAAAAAACATGTGCTCGTCTTTCACCTGGGCGGTGCCACGCTTGATGTGTCAGTTCTTAAAGTTCTTGAAGATGGCGTTTTTGAGGTGATGGCAACCGTTGGAAACGATCACACGGGCGGTGACTCATTTGACTATCGTCTGTTTAAGTGCTTTTCTGATGATTTCATGCGCCAGACCCTTCATCTGAAGGACAGTTTTGCTAGAAAGCGAGCTCTTCGTCGACTGCTATATGCTTGCAGGAAGGCCAAACATGAGCTTTCCTCCTTCACAAAAACGTCCATTGAAGTGAATGCGCTTTTTGAAGGCGTCTTCTTTTATTCCGCTCCCTTCACTCGGGCCAATTTTGAGGAACTGTGTTCTGATCTCTTCCTTGCCACACTGGAGCCGGTAGAGAAAGCGCTAACCCATGCAAAACTGGCCAAGTCTCAGATCGATGAAGTGGTTCTCGTCGGTGGTTCAACTAGCATTCCCAAAGTGCAAGCGATGCTGAAAGAGGAGTTCTTTGCCGGCCAGGTACACCTGAACAAATCGATCATGCCGCAAGAGGCGGTCGCTTACGGCGCCGCTCTCCTGGCAGCTGTTCTCATTGGGAACGCCCCCTCTTTGTCTTTACACGAAAACATTTGCCCTAAGCCTGACGAGGTCACTCTGCCCCTCTCGCTAGGCATCAAGGTGACATCGGGAGGTCTGATGAGTACGCTGATCAAGCGCAAAAGCGTCCTTCCGGCTCGCGTCACCGCGTACTTTACCCCGCATTGGCACGGCGACCACCAAACAATATCACAAATCAGCCTCTTTGAGGGGGAGCGAGCGCTTGCGAGGAACAATTACCCCCTTGGTGCTTTCACCCTTTCCGGCATTCCACCGATGTCTTCGGCTGCCAAGGTCCAGGTCACCCTTGAGGTGGACCGCAGCGGTTTGATGCGCGTGCAAGCGCAGGTGATGATAGAAGAGGAAAAGGAAGAGAAAAAGGAAGAAGGGAAAAAGCAAGTTTCCATCACCGAGCTCACCCTCAACAACAGCTGCCTCCTGAGCGGTCGCCTGTCACCAGAGGAAATCGAACAGGTGGTCAAAAAGGCAGAAAAATGCCAGGAAGTAGATGAGTACTATCGAGAACGGGTGCGCCTGATTGATGCACTGGAAAAGAGCGCCCGTCAGGTGAAGCATGTTCTAGAGGAAGCGGAGTGGAAGAGGGGAATTAAAGGAGGGCGTGATCAGCGGCAAGCACTGAAGAAGGTGACCGCCATCTTGAGCTGGCTGGAGGACGGTGCAATGCAGTATGCCGAGAAAGAGGAGATTGAACGGAAGCGAGAAAAGATGGTGGCCGTCTGCAAACCGGTACTGGCTAAACTGGCTCAACGAGAATCTTAATCTGCTACTCCCTTTTCACTTTTTACGATTTTTATACCTTTCCCTACTTTTTTGACAGCAGCAGCAAGTGCAATTTCATTAGTTGACAATGTAAACCAGCAATTCCATAAGAATTCATACATTAGTTTTAAAGCAATAAACAAACAGCACATCAGGCGATTGATAAGCAGAGATGAGCCAAAAAACAACAAGAGAGAAAAAAGAAAGGTTATTATTGATGGCGACGGTTTAAAAATTGCAACTTGCAAATAGTGGTGTTTAACAAAAGTAACCCTACAAACTAAACTAAATGAACTTTATAGACACTGGTAGGGCCACTCAACGATGTCAATCAGAAAACCAAAAGTGATTCATTCTTTGATGTTGAAACAGTAAACAAACAGCACAGCAGGCAAGTGAAAAATAGAAATCAGTGGGGAGAGAAAAGAGGTCGTCAGTGAGGGTGACGGCTTTTGGGGGTGACAAAAAACAGTATGCTGGCACCAGATGTCCAGCCAGCCTGCTTCCCTTAGTCAACAGTTCAGGGGAAAAACGATTAGACACTGATGCAATGCTTGAGAGTAGCAGCAGTGATGAGTAACTGGCGAGGAATGCGAGGCTTCAACTGCGGCAGGGTAAGAGAATATTTGTTGCTCCTGCTGTGAAAGAAGAACTTCTGAGCTGCTCGTGGTGCCTCTGGTGAGCCCGGTGGAAAATCGAAGCCGCGACAGCACTTTGTGTGTTACTTGAGTTGACATTCACTGCTGCGTAGCAGGCTGCTGGTGCTGGTGCGCTCATATTGGAGTTCCTGTGCACACTGTTCACTCGCTTCTCATTCACTCTTTGCTCTTGGTAGAAAACTCTTCTCTGGTGGTGAGTACACTCTTAGTTGGGACAACAGCAAATCTAAACTTTGCTTTCTACTATTAGGCTGCAGAAAATGCCATCTACAGCACCATCAACCACTGTCGCCATCGGCATTGACCTGGGCACCACCAACTCCTGCTTGGGCGCCTTCCAGAACGGCAAAGTGGAGATCATTGCCAACGATCACAGCTACCGAGTGACACCCTCAATGGTTGCTTTTACCGACACTAAAGTGCTTGTTGGCGACGTCGCTAAGAGCCAGGCTGTAATGAACCTTCCCAACACCATTTTTGACGTCAAACGCTTCATCGGTCGCCGTTTCGATGACCCACTGGTGCAGGCTCGTTTGAAAGACTGGCCATTTGAGGTGAAAAAAGGTGACAATGGAAAGCTGATGATCCAAGTGCAAATCAAAGAGGAGACGGAATGCTTCGCCCCAGAAAATATCACTGCAACGTTGCTGGGCAATATGAAAAAGGCCGCTGTAGTTTATTTCAAAACTCCTGTCAACAACGCCGTCCTCACCGTTCCCGGTAGCTTTAACGACGCCCAACGAGAGGCAACCAAAACGGCGGCCTTCCTTGCCGGACTCAATGTGCTGCGCATCATCAGCGAACCAGTGGCGGCCGCCATTGCCTATGGTCTTGACAAGAAGAAGAGTGGCATCCACACTGAACAGCATGTGCTCGTCTTTCACCTGGGCGGCCGAACTCAGACCGTCTCTGTGCTCAAGCTCGAGGATGGCGTTTTTGAGGTGAAATCTTCCGTTGAAGGCTATCAAGCTGGAGATGACTTTGACAGTCGCCTGGCGGAGCACTTTGTAAAGGAGTTTAAACGCCAGCACCAGAAAGATATCTCTACTGACAAGCGAGCTCTTCTCCGACTGCGAGCTGCCTGCGAGTGCGCCAAAAAAGTGCTTTCTTTTACCACACAAACGTCTTTTGAAATGGAACACAAACTCAAAAACAAATGGATTCCGCTCTTGTCGAAAAAGGCAGTTTACTTTAACTGCTCTCTCACTCAGACCCAACTGGAAGATCTATGTTTCGAGCTGTTCCTCTCCACACTTGAGCCGGTGAAACAAGCTTTAAGCAATGCAAAACTTGACGAAAATCAAATTGATGATGTCGTTCTTGTCGGCGGTTCGACGCGCATTCCCAAAGTGCAGGCACTGCTGCAGGAATTCTTCGGTGATGGAACGAAGCTGCACAAGGCAATCAGCCCCGAGGAAGTGGTAGCCTACGGCGCCGCTCAGCTCAGTGGCCACATTACCGGTTCGCACTGCCTGATGAAGACAGGCGTTCTCCCTTTGAACGCCGGCTGCGTCACTTCTCTTTCGCTTGGAATTGGTATTTCAGGTGGTCTCATGACAACGGTGATTGAACGCCACACCGCATTTCCGGTTCAAAAAAAGATCATTCTTTTTCCTTTACTGTACCACCGCACTGATGTTCAATTCAAAATGTTCACCGGAGAAAGAGCACTGGCAAACGACAACTACTACTTGGGAGCGCTTAATCTGACTGGTTTTTCATCCGCTCCTCATGGCCGTACACAGTTTGAAGTTACTTTCAAGATCAACGACAGTGCCACCCTGGAGGTGACCGCTCAAGTGGTGGGCACTGGTCTTAAGAGCTGCATCATCATTCCTAAAGACTATTGGTGTCTGCCTGTGGAAAAGACTCAGCAAATGGTCAAGGACGCTCAAATTCACCAAGGAGAGGATGAACGCCACCGGGAGCGAGTCAGTGTGTTCAAAACATTTCTGAAGTATGCCCAACAGGTGAAACGCACATTGACAGCTGATAATGGCTCGGATGTGAGAGGAATGGAAAAAGCAATGGAAAAGGTGGAGAGCACTCTGGCCTGGATAATGAACAACAATGAGGCGAAGAAAGAGAAACTAGAAAAGAAACGCGCTAAACTGGAAGCAGTCTGCAAGCCGGTACTTGATAAACTGGCTCAGAAAAAAGTGAATGCCAGTTGGACATGGGGAGACAGCTTTTAGAGGATTCCATCTAAACAACAGAAGCTACACCTAATTTTATATTCTCTATTGATTTTATTGATTAATTTAAAATGTTTTGGGTTTATTTTACATTGGGCTAAAGGGTTAACAATGCTAATACTTGTTTTATTTGCTCTTACTGTACTTGTATAGTCCACACAGGCAAATTACACTGAAGATAAACTGCTTAGTGAGAAACTGATGGGCATCAATTTGTCATCATTCCATCAGTGATCCTAATCAGTGGATCCAACAAAGCCAAATTCTTGTGAAAACATTATCATGTAATTGCCGGCGCATCCCAGTAACCAACGTTTGATCGTACTAGAGATGTATTACCACTATCAAATCATTTTATCATTTTTATCTGTTGCATAGCCTATCAAAAAGCATTCTTTGTGTCAGGAAAACTGGACATTAGTTTTGTTGTACAACAGAAAACGATTTTTTATTTATTTAAAATAAAGTAAACATTATCAATACAGAAAACTGGCCTTCTTTTTATAGTTTGCACCAGTTTTGCAACAGTATTATTTTTTTTAAGGCAACCGTCACTCGAACTTTTTAGTTTTTCACGTCTCTAATAGTTT